>ERZ780223.225-NODE-225-length-67155-cov-19.580373_pt1 | contig 67155 bp, 58 predicted proteins | sample MGYA00511016_ERZ780223 | MGnify/ENA primary metagenome ERZ780223 (study PRJEB29588, sample SAMEA2159032) | human gut metagenome | biome: human gut; feature: human-associated habitat; material: faeces | place: Denmark | collected 2008/2010 ... | reverse complement strand
AACATGTGGAGCTGACTGTTACTAATAGGTCGAGGGCTTAATCTGGTTAATAACGGAGAAAAACAAGTACAATGAAATACGGATTTTGCAGACGTGTCTGCATAAATCTGGATTTAATTGGACGCAGATTTGCGAAGCAAATCCATCGAGATGAAGCGAAGCGGAATCGAGATGAGTTTTTCGGTGTGGATTACAGAAAAACAAATCGGATTTGTATGAAGTTTTGAAGGTACATACTTATTAAATATGAATTATTTAAGACATCCAATGAGATGTCTTTTTTTTGTAAAAATAATAAAAAAATAATGAAATAATAATTAAAAACTGCTATAATGTTTTAAGTTACTTATCGAAAACATTAATTTATTAAGGAGGTTGTTATGGAACAAAAGAAACAGGAGCCAATTCGTGATGCGAGACAGCTTGGAACGGCCAAGATGCTTATTCTTGGTTTGCAGCATATGTTTGCTATGTTCGGCGCAACAATTCTTGTGCCTATTCTTGTATCAGGATATTTTCAGAAGGCTTGTGGGGAGCCGCTTACCAGAGGTCTTTCTGTATCGGTTACACTATTTTGTGCAGGCTTTGGCACGCTTATATTTCATCTGTGTACAAAGTTTAAGGTACCGGCTTTTTTGGGTTCGTCATTTGCTTTTTTAGGAGGCTTTTATACTGTTGCAAACCTTGACAGTGGTATGTATGCAGATATGGCTGTCAATGATAAGGCTGCGTATGCGTGTGGTGGCATATTTGTTGCAGGTATGCTTTATTTCGTACTTGCACTTATCATTAAGCTGGTTGGAATTAAGCGTGTAATGCGCTTCCTTCCACCTGTAGTGACAGGACCTATTATCATATGCATTGGTCTTTCACTTGCCGGCTCAGCTATCAATAATGCTTCAACAAACTGGGTTCTTGCAATTATTGCACTTGGAGTTATAATTATTTTCAATATATGGGGAAAGGGCTTATTTAAGATCATTCCTATTCTAATGGGAGTAATTATTTCCTATGTTGTGGCTCTTATTATGAATACTGCTGGAATTACTAATCCTGATGGTTCCGCAATTCTTGATTTTACATCAATTGCATCATCTGCGTGGGTCGGAATACCTAAATTTCAGTTCATGAAGTTTGATATTACGTCCATTCTTGTTATGGCGCCTATCGCTATTGCGACTATGATGGAGCACATTGGCGACATGTCTGCTATTTCTGCTACAGTAGAGCAGAACTTTATTGCTGATCCGGGTCTTCATAGGACACTTATAGGTGATGGAATTGCAACTGCATTCGCAGGAGCTATAGGAGGACCGGCTAATACAACATATGGTGAGAATACTGGAGTGCTTGAGCTGTCTAAGGTATATGATCCGAGAGTTATCCGTATTGCGGCTGTTTTTGCTATTGCACTTTCGTTTATTCCAAAGTTTTCGGCTGTAATATCTACTATGCCATCAGCGATTATTGGTGGAGTTTCATTTATGCTTTATGGAATGATTTCAGCAATAGGAGTTAGAAATGTTGTTGAAAACAAGGTAGATCTGACTAAATCAAGAAATCTGATTATTGCAGGTGTTATTTTTGTATGTGGTCTTGGCTTTGGAAATGGACTGACATTTACTGTAGCAGGAACATCAATTACACTGACAGCTTTGGCAATTGCAGCTATCGCAGGGATTTTCTTAAATGCTATTCTGCCGGGAAATGATTACGAGTTTGGAAAGAATCCTGATGGAGATGCAAGCAGGGGTGTGTATATGATGAACACTGACAATGATGAGGAAGAGGAATCATAGAAGTTAATTTGTATTTAGACTGATTTGTTATTGTAACAGTAAATAATTTAACAAACTTTAAAAAGATATTAATAATATTTTACTTGATAAAGTTATATATATTCTCTACAATAAACTGGTATGGTGTATTTTCATAATTCACTTTACCAGTTTTTTTTAAGGGGATTAGATTTAATGGACAGAAAAAAGATATTTTGGGCGATAGCTTCTGTTTTTATAGCTATCTTAAGCATATGGACCGTTGTCTCACAGAGCAAGCATTTTTCGTTTGAAATTCTTATGAGTTTTATCATAAATGCAAATAAAGGCTGGCTTTTTATGAGTTTTGTTTGTACGTTTGGGTTTATTTGGTTTGAAGGCTTTGCTCTGGTACGCATGGCAAGACACTTTGGGTATAAAACCAGCGCGATTGATGGTACTGTGTATGGTGGAGCTGATGTGTATTTTTCGGCTATTACACCATCGGCATCGGGAGGACAGCCAGCCAGTGCGTATTTCATGATAAGGGATGGCATACCGGGCTATGCTGCTACAGTGGCCCTACTGATTAATCTTGTTATGTATACACTTTCACTTTTAACAATTGGCTTACTTTGCATGATTTTTAAGTATCCATTGCTGAAAAATTTCTCAGGTATTTCGCGGATATTTATATGTTTGGGGATTGTGGTGCTGATTTTTCTGGCTCTTGTATTTTATATGCTGCTAAGGAAGGGAAGCATACTATACTCAATTTGTGATAGTCTTATCCGGCTTTTTGAAAAAATACATATAATACGGCATGGTGACAGGCTTCGAATAAAGCTTAAAAATACTATGAAAGAATATCAGGAGTGTTCAAACAGTATCACAGGGCGGACCGGACTTCTAATCGAGATTTTCTTTTGGAATATAATGCAGAGAGTTTCACAGCTTTTGGTATCGTTTATGATTTTTATGGCAGTCGGCGAAGGCGTAAATAAGGCAGTTGATGTGAGTGTGATACAGTGTTTTGTGGCGATGGGCTCCAATTGTGTGCCTATACCCGGTGCTATGGGCGTGGCTGATTATATTATGATTGATGGATTTAAACAGCTTGTTGGTAGAAATGCAGCGAATATGGAGCTTTTGTGCAGGGGAATGACATTTTATGGAAGTGTCATAACAAGTGCTGTTATTATTCTTATTGGATATATAATTAGAAAAAAAGTAGCAAAATAGTCTAGTACTTTTGAACAATAATATATTGTTATATTGGCCAAAATGTGTTATTATTCTATAGTAATATATTAGATATTTTTTATGAAGGTATTGGACAATGAGTAGCAATGATAGTACTGCTAAGGAGCAGAGCTTTCTATTTAATGTAAACAAAATATTTCTTGTCATCCATCTGCTGATGCTATTTATGTTTTCATCATTAGGTGTAGATTTGATGGCAGGAGTCAGTCTGATCAGCATATGCTTTTATTTCCTTGCATTCAGTCTGACAAAATCTGAAAAACTGAGCATATATGTTTATAGTGTGGCTGTTGAGATATTGCTTTATATGATACTTGCGGTGGTTTGTCTCGGAATTCAATGTAATTTCCAGCTTTTTTTGATCGATGCAATGTTTTTTCTTTTTTCCATGGATTATGTGGTTCTCAGGAAGAAAAAAAAGAATCATGTTGCCATTCTGCTTTGCTGTGTATATGCTATTGCTCTGATTATTCTTTATATGCTTGATGGCTTTTACACACCTTTATATAAGTTGGATTCTGTTGTAATTAAGAGTATTTCTATTGCTATGATTTCTGGTGTAGTTTTCTTGATAATAACATGTATGATGTGCCTTTTGCATTTTATGTCTTCCGAGGAGGGGGCAATGGAAAAGCAGGCACAGTTTGATGCGCTGACGGAGCTTCCAAATCGTTTCTATATGATGGCAAAGCTTAAGAATCTTTTTGAGGCTGAGAAGCAGGGGGAATATTTCCTTGCGATGATTGATATTGATGATTTTAAGAAAATTAACGATTCATTCGGACATAATGTAGGAGATGATGCACTTAAGATGCTCGCTCGTACTATCGTAAACAAGGCTCGAGGTGTTGAGCTTAGCTATTGCAGATGGGGAGGAGAAGAGTTTTTACTTCTTGGCAAATGTGTCGACGGAGAGGTGCCTAAGAATTTTCTCGATGAGCTTCGTGTGGAGATTAATTCAAAATCCTTCTGGACATCTAAGGGCAGCGGAAGGATGACAGTGACCATAGGTGCAGGGAAATATAAAGTGGGGCAGGATTACAAGGAATGGATTAATTTTGTTGACAAACAGCTTTATGTCGGAAAATGCACCGGTAAGAATAAGGTTGTATGCTGAGACATATTTCAAGGCTTTGACATTTTTAAATGAGCTATAATCGTTGCTGGTCACACTGTTAGGCGTGAACAGTCACAATCGCATTGAAATTATATTGAAATTACAAATTTTAGTTGCATGAAGTCAATAACTGTGATAAAATATTGTCTGTTCGTAAGACGCCGGCATGTCGGAATGGCAGACGATGCAGACTCAAAATCTGTTGGGCGCAAGCCCGTGTGGGTTCAAGTCCCACTGCCGGCACTATTTGCAAAACCCCGTAAATCCAAGATTTTCAGTAAAATCAAGGGTTTGCGGGGTTTTTTCTTTACTTACAATCTTTCAAAAATTAAAGAAATCAGGGTACTTTTAAGAAAAATTTGCCCCAAAAAGGTACCCAAAAAGGTACCCAAAAATCTGCCATATAGGCTGTAATACCAGATAGTAAACAGGAGCATTATGATGATAAAAAAGATTTATAAAAAATATGAAATTATATTCAATGTTATATTTTTCTCGATTTTCCCGATTACGGCTTTTTATCTTATGGAGTTCTACGAACATAATCCTTTTGAAGAAGTCAGATTTATGGCGGGATTTTTTAATATTATTTTGTTTGAGCTGATTGCCTGGATTCTTTATTTTGTTACGGGCAGGGCGAAATGGGCACTTCGTGCAGTTTTTATTGTGGCCATGGTTTTTGGACTGATTAATCATTATGTTATGCTTTTCCGCTCGACTCCTTTTGTCCCATGGGATATTTTTTCAATTGGTACGGCGACAAGTGTTGCATCCAATTATGATTTTGCACCGACTGCAGGAGTAGTTGTTGTTACAGTTATATTTATAGCTCTTATTGTGCTGATGCATTTTGTTGATTTTAGAATTAAGTGGAAATTCAGGTTCAGACTAATTCCGACAGTGCTTGGATTACTTGTGATGTGCCTGTTTGTGAATGCCCTGCAGGATGAGGATTTCCAGACGGACAATTACCTGTATCCGTTTCTATTTACACCTGCATATATGACAAAGGTGAATGGAATGGCGGTGACCTTTGCGATGGATCTTAAGTTTGTGGCGGTTGATAAGCCTGACGGGTATAGCAGACAGAAGGCTAAGGAGCTGCTTGACAGCTATGCCGGTACAGATGATAATTCAGATGCAGCTAATAATACTGCAATTACAGATAAAAGTGATTATCCGAATATTATAGTTGTGATGGATGAGGCATTTTCAGACCTGTCAGTGCTCGGTGATTTTGATACAAATACAGACTATATGCCGTTTGTGCACAGTCTTGAAAAGGGCAATGAAAACACTATAACAGGATATCTGAATACGTCTGTATGCGGTGGAAATACCGCCGATACTGAGTTTGAGTTTCTGACAGGCAATACGATGGCTTTTCTTCCGGTAGGAAGTATTCCTTATCAGCAGTATATAAAGAGCACGACACCTTCCCTTGCAAGCTATTTAAAAAGCATAGGCTACGCAACGTATGCACAGCATCCGTACTATGGCAGTGGATGGAACCGGGATACGGTCTATCCTCTTTTGGGATTTGACAATCTTTCGTTTATGCAGGATTATTCTAATCAGAGGTTTGTGCGCAAATATATAAGTGATGAGACATCCTTTGACAGGATTATTGAGACCTATGAGAACAAACCGGATGGTCAGCCGGCATTTATATTCAATGTCACTATGCAAAACCATGGTGGATACACGGATACCTACTACGGCTTTGACAATACGGTGACAGCGGATAAGCTCAATAATTCTGCACTTGATCAGTATCTTTCTTTGATTAAGCTGACAGATGAGGATTTAAAGAGCCTCATTGAATATTTCTCAAATGTGGATGAGAAAACTATAGTGGTATTTTTCGGTGATCATCAGCCAAATGATACTGTGGCAAGCTCTGTTCTTGCAGCAAACGGCATGGACTATAATAATTTATCAAATGAAGAGCTTAAGCTGCGCTATCAGGTGCCGTATGTTATCTGGGCAAATTATGATATTGATGAGGCTGCAGGAAAAGACACGAGTGTTAATTATCTGGCTGCAAACGTACTTAAAGCGGCAGGTGTGCCGACAAATGACTATCAGAGCTTTCTGCTAAAGCTGCAGGAGGAGTATCCAATTATATCAGCGGTACGTACGGATAAAACTGCAGATAAGACATTAGATAAAGCATCAAATAAATCAGACAAGGCAACCGGCAGCAAAAAGAAGCAGGCCGATTCGGATATGCTAAACGATTATAAGCTTTTGCAATATTACAGACTGTTTGACTGGGAGGATAAGTGATGAATTTTGTTAAAAAGCATCCACTTTTGACAGCGTTTTTAATTCCGTTTTTCATATGTATAATCATCTGTATAGGAAATGGTGTATATCCATTTGGCGATTACTGCCTTTTGCATATGGATTTGTATCACCAGTATCTGCCTTTCTATAATGAGCTGTGGGAGAAGCTAAGAAATGGTGCGAGCCTCATGTATACATGGAATATCGGGCTTGGCAGTGATTTTGTATCGGTATTTGCCTATTATCTGGCGAGTCCGTTAAACTGGCTTGTTGTGCTTTTTCCAAAGAGCCATATTATTGAGTTTATCGAGCTGCTAATCATTTTTAAGATTTCGCTAAGCGGAGCAACATTTTTTTATTTTCTGAAGGAACACTTTGTACTTCTTGGAAAGGATAACAGATATCACGATAATACATTTGTGCCGGCATTTGTTTTCTCAACGGCATATGCGCTTTCCGGCTTTGTAGCTGCGTATAGCTGGGATGTTATGTGGATGGATGTTGTGGCGGTTGCACCGCTAGCGATAGTAGGACTTGAGAAGCTTGTGCGGGACAAAAAGCCGGTGCTTTACTATGTATCACTGGCACTTTGTATATTGTCAAACTATTATCTGAGCATCATGCTTTGCATCTTTTTGGTATTCTGGTTTGCATGGCTTTTCTTTACGCAAAATGGCGGTAAAATGGCTGCAATTGTGAGATTTGCCGTTTACTCGCTTTTGGCTGGAGGCACTGCGATGGTGCTAATCATCCCGGAGCTTATCATTTTAAGCTACAGCGGTTCGTCGGGCATCGAGTTTCCAAAGCAGATAGAGTGGTATTTTAATCTCTTATCAGAGGTCGGCAGGATGTGCACGACAGCAAGCGTCTATGAGGGTGCAGAGAACTGGCCGAATCTGTATGCCGGAGCCTTTAGTGTGATGCTTTTGATACTGTTTGTGCTCAATAAAAGGATTAATTGGAAGAAAAAAATAGCTCCCGTATTGTTTGTGTTGTTTTTCATGGCAAGCTTTGCCAATAAACAGCTTGACTTTATATGGCACGGACTGCATTTTCCGGATTCGCTGCCTGGCAGACAGTCGTATCTGTATGCATTTCTTGTATTGACCATAGGCTATGCTACAGTAAGAAAGTGGCGTGGCATAAGACTGTGGCATATTGGCGTGGCAGTGGTATTTGCATCGGCGCTTATGGCAGTAAGCACGATGTTTGCCGATGAGGATGTGACAGAGTATTATGCAGTTATCATAAGCATATTGTTTGTTGCGCTGTACGGCATTATGACAGTACTTTTAAAGCTTGCAGCAAGGAAAAACAGGGAGCTTTTGATGGTCATAACATGCGGTATTGCGATTGTGGAGCTGGCTGTCAATATGGCTGTGACAGGACTTGGATGTACCGGCAGAAGCAGCTACAATGCCAATGTGGACGATATGCAAAAGGCACTTAAGCTGGCAAAAGAGGATGCAGCTGACAACGATGTACCATTTTACAGGGTTGAGGATACAGGCCGACTTACTAAAAATGATGGCACACGATACGGCTATGCTTCTGGAACACAGTTTTCTTCCCTGATGAATATAAATGTGAGCCATTTTTATCAGGCTCTTTATATGGAGGGAGGCAAGAATTTCTACTGTTATAACGGTGCCACACCTGTCACGTCAGCCATGCTTTCTGTCAGATATATGTTTACAAAATCCATACAGCCACAGAATGAGCTGACTACACTTGTGGGAAAATGTGGAAATCACTATCTGTATCGGAATAACTACACACTTCCGCTTGGTTTTATGATGGATGAGGGAGTGATTGATGCGTGGAAACCATCCTCGTCGTCGAAAATCTATTCGATTAATTCCCTTGGCAGGCTCCTTGGTGCAGCAGATGATACGCTGACCCTGACAGAGTGCACTCAGGACGAAAATCCGGGAACTACGACTCTCACCTTTGACCATGACGGATATTATTATGCGGCATACGATTCGTGCAGCACTGACAGTCTGACATTCAGCCACGGAGAGTATGAGACCACATACTCGAAGACCACTCACAGGTATCTGTTTGACCTGGGATATGTGAAGGCGGGGGAGACAGTTTCCGTCACAAACACCGATGCCGATGCTGTACGATTTAATGTATACGAGCTTTCTATTGCTGCAGTTGAGAGTGCTTACAATACACTCAATGAGCAGACAATCTCGGTGGATGATTTTTCAGATACACACATAAGAGGACACATTGATGTGAAGCAGGCAGGACAGCTTGTACTTTCTATTCCGAGTGAAAAGGGATGGACTATGAAGGTGGATGGGAAGGATGTAGAGTATGAGGATTTTTCAGATACCTTTGTGAGCATTCATCTGGATGAGGGAGAGCATGAGATAGAGCTTTATTATGAGACACCGGGGCTTAAGGCAGGTGCAGCTATAAGCGCAGGCTGTGTGTGTATTTTTCTACTGCTTTTATTGTTTCGTCAAATAGTTAAGAGACGCAGTCGTTTAAAGTTTAAAGAGAACAGTGACAGATAGCGAATGCACTGACAGACAACGCATACTTGTCATTTTTGCGAAACACAGAATGTTCAAATTGTAATAGTATAATTCAATAATAAAAATAAAACAGGAGATTAACAAAATGAACAAACAAAACAAAAAAATCGCACAGGAAAAAAGAAGAATCGAGAGAGAGAAGGCAGAAAAGAAGGCAAAGGTTGTGAATCTGCTGAAATTCTGGGTGCCGGTAGTGGCAGTCGTTGTGATAGTCATAGTACTCATCTGGGCAGTTGCGACATCGGGCGGTTCATCGTCAAAGGGCACTGACGGTACAGAAGCTGCATCACAGACCACAGAATCTCAGGCATCCGAGACACAAAGCAGTGATTCACAGACCGAGGCAGCAACACTGAATACAGAGACTGATACGGTTGCGGAAAACGGAGATAAGGTAAATATTGACTACACCGGATATATGGACGGTGAAAAATTCGAGGGTGGAAGCACTGATGGACAGGGCACAGACCTGGTGCTTGGCTCAGGCAGCTATATAGATGGCTTTGAGGACGGAGTGGTAGGTCACAAGGTGGGAGAAACCTTTGATTTAAACCTGAAATTCCCGGATGATTATAAGACAAATACAGAACTAGCCGGAAAGGATGTTACGTTTGAGGTGACTCTTAACGGTGTATACAAATAAAGAGGATAACACACATATATGGAAAAATCGTTTGAAGAGGTACTGGTACAGTTTTATGTTGACCAGTACAGGGAGAATGCGAAGAGAAGTACAGGTAAGCCTGTAAAGCTGGCACACTATATTCACAGGCTCAATAGTAAAGCAAAATCAATTAAATATGCGCGATTTTCAAAAAACGAGACAATAGCACTCGACAAGCTGCATCAGGAAATAAAAAGGCTTGCATTGATCACCTACTATTCCAACAATAAGAATGCAAGGCAGATTTTAAATAGAGAAATCCTTCCGCAGCTCGTCAGGGTGGATATGGAGCAGTTTGATGAGAATGAGGCAGAGTATCTCACAGAGGATTTTCTAAAGCTTTTGCGCAAGGAGTATATAGGTGCGATATGTACAAGGAGCATGAAGGCGCTTTACAATGAGTACCGCAGCAAGGAGCTTAGAAGAGAGATTGTCACGCTGGTTCCGGCACGGCCGGAGCTTGAGTTTCCAAAAGCACAGAGCATGAAAAGGCACTTCATACTCCATATAGGTCCGACTAACAGCGGTAAGACATATCAGGCGCTTGAGAGGCTTAAGCTGGCGCAAAACGGAGTTTATCTGGGACCGCTTCGCCTTTTGGCACTTGAGGTATATGAGAAGATGAATGATGCAGGCATACCATGCACCATGCTTACAGGCCAGGAGTGTCTTGAGGTATCAGACAGCAGAATTACAGCATCGACAGTGGAGATGCTTGACTGTGATAAGGAATATGATATCGCAGTGATTGATGAGGCACAGATGGTTGCAGATGATGACAGGGGACATTCATGGACCAGGGCAATTCTTGGTACACTTGCAGGAGAGATTCATATATGCATGAGTCCGGTGGCAAAGGATGTAGTCATTCATCTGATTAATCTGTGCCACGACGAGTATGAGATAAGGGAGTATGAGAGAAAGACTGCGCTAAAGCTGGAGGATAAGCCTTTTTCTTTTCCACAGGATGTAAGAGAGGGCGATGCCTTTATCGTCTTTTCAAAGAAGTCGGTACTCAATATAGCAGGGCGTCTGGAGGAAAACGGCATAAAGCCAAGTGTCATATACGGAAGTCTGCCACCGGAAATAAGGCGCAGGCAGATGACGCTTTTTAATGAGAAAAAGACACAGGTTGTCGTGTCAACAGATGCGATAGGAATGGGACTCAATCTGCCGGTCAGAAGAATTGTATTTCTGGAGGTGGAAAAGTTTGATGGAGTATCAAGACGTCCGCTTGTCATCTCTGAGATAAAACAGATAGCGGGCCGTGCAGGCAGATTTGGTCTGTATGATACAGGCTATGTGACAGCTTTAGGACAAAAGAATCTGAATTATCTGAAGAATACGCTAAATATACCGGAGCAGGATATTGATATAGTAAGTCTTGGCTTCCCGCAGGTGCTCCTTACAATGGATGCGCCGCTTGATGCGATAATTAAGCTCTGGCATGAGGCAGAGCCATCAGCACCGTTTAGGAAAATCAATGTCGATGAGATATTGTTTTTGTATGGATATGCGTATAAGGAGCGATACTTTATCGCAGATTTTGATGACAAATATCTGCTTTATAAGATGATTACATGTCCTATAGATATAAAGGACAGGGAGCTTGTCAGACAATGGCTGCGCTACTGCATGTCGTATACATCTGATATCTCTCTAGACAAGCCTGATAAGCATTCAAAGTATCAGGGGCTCATGAAATACGAATCCTATTACAAAAAGCTTGATTTGTACTATCAGTTTTCAGTCCGCATGGGCAAAATTGTGGATGAGGACTGGCTTGAAAACGAGCGCGACAAAACACAGGCAAAGATTATGCAGCTTCTATCAAAGAGCAAGGATGAGTATATTATCAGATGCCGGTATTGCGGCAGAATACTTCCGATTGGAAATTCACGCAATATATGCAGAGACTGCTACAGCATGATACGCAGGTAGCAGCCGGTTTATATTTTACGGTCAAGTCGTTGAATTTAGCTGTCCAATGTGGCATAATAGAAATAAGACCAAAATATGAATGGAGGAAGTTTTTATGGCAAACAATGAGTTACAGATTGCCGGCTCACAAGGTGAACTTAGAATCCGTCCTTACGAGCACCACGCAAAATATTATGAAACAGATCAGATGGGTATAATCCACCATTCAAACTATGTCAAGTGGATGGAAGAAGCAAGACTTGATTTGATGGATCAGATAGGACTCAACTACAGGCAGATGGAGGATATGGAAATCATAAGTCCGGTGCTGTCGATATCGGTAGAGTATCACAGTATGGTACATTTCGATGATACGGTCGTCATCTACACAAAGCTGCTTAAGTATAACGGAATCAAGATGGAGCTTGAGTATGTCATGAAGGACAAAGAGACAGGCGAGCTTCGCACCACTGCAAAAAGCAGCCATTGCTTTTTGAACAAATCCGGCAAACCAATCTCATTAAAGAGAATGTATCCGGAATTAGATACAAAATTTTTTGAATTTAAAGAGGCATAATAAAATGATACAGGATAGATTAAAAGCATTGAGAAGCGAGATGGCAAAGAGGGGCATCTCGCTGTATGTGGTACCTACTGCTGATTTTCATGAGTCAGAGTATGTAGGAGAGCATTTTAAGGCACGCAAATATATTACAGGCTTCACGGGCTCAGCAGGTACCGCAGTCATCACTATGGATGAGGCCGGACTATGGACAGACGGCAGGTATTTTGTGCAGGCGGCTGCGCAGCTTAAGGATACCACTGTAAAGCTGTTTAAGATTGGCGAGGAGGGCGTACCGACAGTTGATGAGTATATAAAGGATACTCTTTCGGATGGCGGTGTAATAGGCTTTGACGGCAGAGTGGTAAATGCCGCATGGGGCAAAAGGCTTTCTGAAATTGCAAAAGAAAAGCACGGCAGCATGTACGTAAATGAGGATCTGATTGACCTCATATGGACTGACAGACCACCTATGTCAAAGGCACCTGTCATGATTTTTGACAATAAATACACCGGTGAGGATATAAGCTCAAAGCTTAAAAGAGTCAGAGAGCAGATGGCACAAAAGGGTGCAACACTTCATCTGATGTCATCACTTTACGATATCGCCTGGCTTTTAAATGTCAGGGGAGGCGACATAAGCTATGTGCCTGTAGTGCTTTCATACCTGGCACTGTCACAGGACAGCTGCATATGGTTTTTGCAGGAAGAGGTTGTGACAGAGACTCTTAAGGCATATCTCGATAAGAATGGTATACAGACAAGACCTTACGATGATTTTTATGAATATGTGAAGCATATTGATGAAAAAGAGACAGTGCTTTTAAATACATCGATTGTAAATTATCGCATCTGCGACAGCCTGCCGGATGGTGTTAAGGTGATTGATGCGGAGGATCCTACAGTTGTCATGAAGGCCGTAAAGAATGAAGTACAGCTTGAAAATCTGCGCAAGGCGCATTTGAAGGATGCAGTTGCGATGTGCAAGTTCATGTACTGGCTTAAGACAAATATAGGTAAGATACCTATGACAGAGATTTCGGCTTCAGATTATCTTGCATCGCTTAGAGCTGAGCAGGAGGGCTTTCTTGATTTGAGTTTTGCCACAATATGCGGATATGCTGATCATGGTGCTATTGTGCATTACTCTGCAACAGAGGAGTCCGACAGGCAGCTTAAGCCTGAGAGTCTTCTTTTGGTTGATTCAGGAGGACATTATCTGGAGGGAACCACAGATATCACGAGGACCTTTGCACTAGGCCCTGTGACTGACGAGATGAAGGATATGTTTACGAGAGTGTGCCGCTCAAATATGAACCTGGCAAATGCAAGGTTTAAGGAGGGCTGCTCGGGCCTTAACTTTGATATTCTGGCAAGAGAGCCGTTCTGGGAGATTGGCATGGACTACAATCACGGTACCGGACACGGTGTGGGCTATGTGCTCAATGTTCATGAGGGACCAAACAGCTTTCACTGGAAGCAGTACCCGGGCAGAACCGCAGAGCGTGTGATAGAAGAGGGCATGGTCACTACAGACGAGCCGGGCATCTATTTAGAGGGCAAATTCGGTATTCGTACAGAGAATGAGCTTATCTGCCGAAAGGGTGAGAAAAATGAGTATGGCCAGTTTATGTATTTTGAGAATCTGACCTATGTACCGATAGATCTCGATGCGATTGATCCAAATCAGATGACAGACAGGGAAAAAGGATACCTGAATGCTTATCATGCTAGAGTTTATGAGCTTGTTTCACCATTTTTGAATGATGAGGAGGCTCAGTGGCTTAAGAAATATACAAGAGCTATTTAACATTACTGCCTGCACTGCAGTGTGACCGGCAGCGATTACAACAATATTAAGTAATAAGGAAAGTATAAAATGAGTGAAAAGCTTGTACTTATAGACGGACACAGTATTTTAAACAGGGCATATCACGGGCTGCCTGATCTGACCAATTCAGAGGGACTTCACACAAATGCAGTCTATGGTTTTTTGAATATCATGTTCAAGATTCTTGACGAGGAAAAGCCAGACTATCTGACGGTGGCATTTGATGTGCATGCGCCGACGTTTCGCCACAGAATGTTTGATGCGTACAAGGGCACGAGAAAGCCTATGGACGAGGAGCTCAGGCAGCAGGTGCCTATGATAAAGGAAATGCTTACCGCTATGGGCATTAAAATCGTGGAAAAGGAAGGCTATGAGGCCGACGATATACTTGGAACCTTATCTGTCAGGGCAGAAAAGGCCGGTATGGATGTCGCCATCATTTCCGGAGACAGAGACCTTTTGCAGCTTGCGACAGACCATGTCATGGTAAGGATTCCAAAGACCAAAAAGACAGGAACCGAGATAGAAAACTACAATACAGCAGATGTTATCGAAAAGTACGGCGTCACTCCAAAGGAGTTTATCGATGTAAAGGCTCTGCAGGGAGATACGTCTGATAATATTCCCGGGGTACCCGGTATCGGCGAAAAGACAGCAGGCGCACTTATAGCAAAATATCACTGTATAGAGGCAGTACATGAGGACGCTGAGAATGTAAAGCCGCCAAGGGCTTCAAAGAATATAGTGGAGTATTGGGAGCAGGCGCTTATGAGCAAGGAGCTTGCGACAATCATACTTGATGCGCCGGTTGACTATGAATTTTCTGATGCAAAGCTTAGTGGCGGAGTAGAGTCACTCTACACGGAGGAAGCCTTTTTACTGTGCAAAAGATATGAATTCAAAAACATGCTGTCACGGTTTAATGTGGAGGCTCCTAAAAACAATGCCGAGGAGCATTTTGTGGTAGTAAGGGACTTAAAGACTGCAGAGAGAGTATTTGAGAAGGCAAAGGACAAGGAGGTCGCTTTTGCGGTAGTACCTGGAGAGTCTTTGGGAAACAGCGAAAGTGATGGACAGCTAAGTCTGTTTTCGGAGCCGGTTTCTAACGATTATCTTGCTGTTTCGATTTGTTTTTCAGATGAGGACATTTATTTTATCTGTACAGGTGATGAGATTTCAAGCAGCTTCATCGATGAAAAACTAAATACCCTGGAAGTAAAGTCATGGATATCACCGGATTTAAAGACCAATCTGCACAGATTTAAGAGCAAAGAGATAAAGGCAGATGACAGAGGCAGATATTTTGACATGATGGTGGCTGCATACCTTATCAATCCTCTTGTCGGGGAGTATCCCTATGATGCGGTTGCAAAGGACTATCTGGGGCTTATGCTCTCATCTAAAAAGGATTATCTGGGAAAGCTTGATTTCACCCGGATGATGAAGGAGGATGAGAAAAAGGCAGTGGACTGTGCCTGCTACGAGGTGTATACTGCCTGGAAATCAAAGCCGGTTCTTTTGCAGAAGCTAAAGGAAATGGATATGCTCACGCTTTATAAAGATATCGAGCTCCCGCTCGTTTTCGTGCTGTATGATATGGAAAACGAGGGTATAAGGGCTGATGGAATAAAGCTTAAGGAGTATGGAGACAAGCTTGCTGTTTCGATAACTGAGCTTGAAAAGAAAATATATGAGGCAGCAGGTGAAGAGTTTAATATAAATTCGCCAAAGCAGCTTGGGGTCATTCTCTTTGAAAAGCTTGGACTGCCAAATGAAAAGAAGACAAAGACCGGTTATTCGACTGCGGCAGATGTGCTTGAAAAGCTGGCGCCGGAGTATCCGATTGTTGCAGATATTCTGGAATACAGACAGCTCACAAAGCTAAAGAGCACATATGCTGACGGACTTTCGGGATATATTGCATCCGATGGCAAAATCCATACTACCTTAAATCAGACAATCACTGCGACAGGCCGTCTTTCAAGCACAGAGCCTAATCTGCAGAATATCCCGATAAGGATTGAGCTGGGCAAGCTTATCAGAAAGGTATTTCTGCCTGAGGATGGAGATTTGTTTGTTGATTCAGACTACTCGCAGATCGAGCTTCGGGTGCTGGCAGCGCTTTCAGGGGATGAAAGGATGATAGAGGCCTTTAAGAATGGTCAGGATATCCACAGAAGTACAGCATCCCTTGTGTTTGACACACCGTTTGATGAGGTCACAGACCTTCAAAGACGAAATGCCAAGGCGGTAAATTTTGGCATCGTTTATGGTATCAGCGCGTTTGGTCTGTCTAACGACCTGGGGATTTCAAGGAAAGATGCACAGGGCTATATAGACAGCTATTTTGTCAAATATCCAAAGATTAAGGAGTTTTTGGATCAGACGGTTTTGGATGCCAAGAAAAATGGCTATACAAAGACCATGTTTGGGCGTATCAGACCGATTCCCGAGCTGAACTCGAGCAATTTCATGCAAAGACAGTTTGGAGAGAGAGTTGCGATGAACTCACCTATTCAGGGTACAGCAGCCGATATCATAAAGATTGCCATGATACGTGTGCATGACAGGCTTCTTGACGAGGGCTTAAAGTCAAGACTTATCCTTCAGGTGCATGATGAGCTTTTAATTGAGACAAAGGAAGTTGAGAAGGATAAAGTGATTAAGCTTCTGGAGAAAGAGATGCGTGGTGCGGTGGACATGAAGGTATCCATGGAGGTGGGCACCGAGTGTGGCTATGACTGGTATGATGCGCATTGATGACAGAAAAGGAAACAGTATGATTTTTATAGGAATAACAGGTGGTGTAGGTGCCGGAAAATCGGCAGTGCTTAGCTATCTTAGGGAACTTGATGGCGTAAGGGTCATGCTCTCCGATGAGATAGCACATGAGCTGATGGAGCCGGGAAGCGACTGCTACAACAGATTAAAGGAATTGTTTGCAGAGGAACCGATATGGCTTGAGGACGGGCATTTTGACAGACCGGCACTTGCCGGAGTGATTTTTTCGAATGACAAAAAAAGAGAGCTTTTAAATGAAGTAGTGCATCCTGCAGTAAAGGAATATGTGCTTAATGCAGTTAAAGAGGCAAAAAAAGAAGGTCTTTTTATGCTTGTGCTTGAAGCAGCACTCCTTATAGAGGAGGGATATGGTGAAATCTGCGACGAGCTGTGGTATATTTATGCAAGTGAAGAAGTCAGAAGAAAAAGACTTAAGTCATCACGCGGATATTCAGATGAGAAGATAGACAGCATCTTTGCAAGTCAGCTTAAAGAAGCTGAGTACAGAAGGCACTGCAAGGAGGTTATCGATAATGATGGAGATATCGAAAATACGATAGCTTCAATAAATAAAGCGCTTAGCAAATACAAGGAGTAGTGGAGATGAACAATGTATTCGGTTTGGATATTGGTACAAGAAATGTTGTAGGAACTGTCGGCTATCAGACTGATGACAAGGAATTTGTGGTTACAGCACAGTATGTCAGGGAGCATGAGACCAGAGCGATGCTTGACGGTCAGATACATGATATAGGCAGGGTGGCAAAAACCATTAAGGAAGTAAAGGACGAGCTTGAAAAACAGACAGGACAGCCACTTGAAGAGGTGTGTATAGCAGCCGCAGGACGAGTATTAAAGACTGTCACGACGCATGTGGAGTATGAGTATGCGCAGGAGTCTGTGGTGACCGGCGAGGATGTCCATACGCTTGACCTGCTTGGCATAGAAAAAGCACAGGAGGCACTCAAGGAGGTTAACGATACAAGCTATAAGTTTTACTGTGTGGGATATTCTACAGTCAAATTCTTTTTGAATGATGAGGTGTTTATCAGCCTTGAGGGGCATAAGGCAAACAAAATAGGCGAGGATATCATAGTTACATTTCTGCCGGAGGATGTGGTAGACGGACTGTATGCGGCAGTGGGACAGGCCGGGCTTAGTGTAGCCAATATGACATTGGAGCCTATCGCCGCTATCAATGTGGCAATTCCGGAGAACTATCGTATGCTTAATATCGCACTTGTCGATGTGGGAGCCGGAACGAGTGATATCTCAATCACAAGAGACGGAAGTATCATAGCCTATGGCATGATACCGCATGCAGGAGATGAGCTGACAGAAGTTATTGTGCAGCATTTCCTCGTGGATTTCAATATGGCGGAGAGCATCAAGCTTCAGTCTACGACAAGTGATACGGTTACATACAAGGATATCATGAGCATCGAGCACACAATTCCTGCAAAGGATGTCTGGGATGTGGCAGCACCTGTTGTTGATAATATTGCGCAAGAGGTATCGACTAAAATCAGAGAGCTAAACGGTGACAAAACAGTGAGTGCCTGCTTTGTAGTCGGAGGCGGAGGCAAGATACACGGCTTCACGGAAAAGCTTGCGGAAGACCTTGACCTGCCGGAGGAAAGAGTCGCTCTAAGAGGTGAGGAAGTGCTTGGCGATGTGACCTTTGAGCAGGAGGATATTAAGAAGGATCCGCTTCTTGTCACTCCAATTGGTATATGTCTGAATTATTATGACCAGAGAAATAATTTTATTATGGTCAGATTCAACGGTGAGAGAATAAAGCTCTATGACAATAACAGGCTTACAATAGTCGATGCGGCGCTTCAGGCGGGATTTCCAAACGATGAGCTGTTTCCAAAGCGCGGCACCCCGATAAACTTTACGGTAAACGGTGTGGCAAGGCTTGTAAGAGGCGAGGCCGGAGATGGTGCAGTGGTGACCATGAACGGAAAGCCAGCAAGCATCAACACACCGCTTGAGCCAAACAGTGAGATAGTCATCGAGCCGTCCACAGCAGGAGAGGCAGCAGTGTATAAGATATCGCAGCTTGATGAGTACAATCATTCTGTCATTACTTTTATCATAAACGGCAGAAGGGTTTCATGTCCTAGGTTTGTCCAGGTAAACGGAGAACTTGAGCCGGAGGATTACAGCATCAGGGAAAATGATGTGATTGAGACAAGAAATTACTATACAGTGCGCCAGATTGCGCAGTTTATGGACCTCGTTATTGACACAGACCAGATGATATTTGTAAACAATGAAGAGGCAGGTCTCGACACTCTTGTATACGAAAATTTCTCTGTTGAGTGGAAAACAGATGAATATGGTGTTGCAAGAATCGACAATAACACTTATAATGACACACAAGAGTCTGATTCAGATGAGGCTTCGGTCTTAGCAGAGCGGGATGCAAACAGCACAGAGTCAGACAACACAGTGACCAGAACATCAGAGCAGATGATGAATCAGGTGCTCGATGAGCTGCATGATGATTTTGCTAAAGAAGCTGAAGCATCTGCTGTGCCGGAAAACGAATTGCCGGAAAATGAATTGCCAAAAAATGATATACAGGAAGAAATACACGAAGAAGACTCATCAAAAAATACAGTTACAGTAATTGTAAACGGTGAGCCTGTAGAGCTGTCCGGCAAGGATACATATATATTTGTCGATATATTTACCCATATCTCATTTGATTTACAGGCAGGAAAGGGCAGGGCAATAGCCACTGTAATAAATGGCAGAGATGCCCAGTTTTCCGAGGAGCTTCATGAGGGAGACAAAATAGAATTATACTGGAAAGAGAATTAACATGTTAGAATTATGCAGCATTGCCAGCGGCAGCAGTGGAAACTGTATATGCGTGGGTACGGATGATTGTCATGTGCTCATAGACGCGGGCATCAGCGGTAAGAAAATAGAAAACGGACTGAATGAATTTGATATGACTGCCACAGATATGCATGGGATTCTCGTGACACATGAGCATATAGACCATATCGCAGGGCTTGGTGTCATGGCAAGACGCTATCATATGCCGATTTATGCAACAAAGGCCACAATCGGGGCCATAAAATGCACAAAATCCGTTGGAAATATAGATGATGAGCTGTTTCATCCTATTGAGGCAGGCGTCGATTTTACGATAGGTGATATAGAGTTTGAGCCGCTTCACATATCACATGATGCGGCTGATCCTGTCGCGTACAGATTTAAAAACGAAAATCATGCGATGGCAGTCGTGACAGACCTTGGCACGTATGATGATGCACTGGTTTCAAAGCTTCAGAACCTGGATGGGCTGCTGCTTGAAGCCAATCATGATATAAATATGCTCCAGACAGGGGCATATCCGTATCCGCTCAAGCGCAGAATCATGGGTGACAGCGGACATTTGTCGAATGAGAGAAGCGGGCAGTTGTTATGCGAGCTTCTTCATGATAAATTTGGCTCAGTAATACTGGGACACCTTAGTAAAGAAAATAACTACGAAAAGCTGGCGTATGAAGCCGTCAGGCTTGAGGTCACAATGGGAGACAATCCATATAAGGCAAGTGATTTCCCTATGTATGTGGCCAAGAGAGACAGGGCATCAGACCGCATAGCCGTAGAATAAGAGAACAGGAGAATAAGTTGTTATGGATAACACAAAGAACAAAGTAATCATCACAGTTGTCGGAAAAGACACAGTAGGAATCATCGCAAAGGTATGTACATATCTGTCAGAGGGCAGTGTAAACGTGCTTGATATCTCACAGACTATCGTTTCAGGTTATTTCAACATGATGATGATTGTGGATATGGCAAATGCTACAGCTTCATTTGCAGAGATTTCTGACCAGCTTGATGCACTTGGAGAAGAAATTGGTGTAACAATAAAGTGTCAGAAGGAAGAAATCTTTGAGATGATGCATCGAATCTAGTTTAGCATAAAAATGTCATACACAGTTAAAGGAGAACAGCAAAATGATAAATATTGGTGAAGTAATTGAGACCAATGACATGGTGGAGAAGGAAAATCTTGACGTGCGTACAATCACACTCGGTATCAGCCTGCTCGACTGTATAGACTCAGACCTTGCAAAGGTAAATGAGAATATTTACAATAAGATTACAACACTTGCAAAGAATCTTGTATCAACAGGAAAAGAGATAGAGAACAACTACTGTATCCCTATCGTAAACAAACGTATTTCAGTTACACCTATCGCCCTTGTCGGCGGTGCGGCCTGCAAGAGCTCAGAGGATTTTGTTACAATAGCAAAGACACTTGACAGAGCTGCCAAAGAGGTAGGTGTCAACTTCATCGGTGGATATTCAGCACTTGTGTCAAAGGGCATGACAAAGGCGGATGAGCTTTTAATCAAATCCATCCCTCAGGCAATGCTTGAGACAGACCTGGTATGCAGCTCTGTAAATGTTGGCTCTACAAAAACCGGAATCAACATGGATGCAGTAAAGCTGATTGGCGAGATGATAAAGGAGACAGCAGAGGTGACAAAGCACCTTCCTGTATCAGGCTGTGCCAAGTTTGTAGTATTCTGCAACGCTCCTGATGACAATCCGTTTATGGCAGGAGCCTTCCATGGTGTGACAGAGGCTGATGCTATCATCAATGTAGGTGTCAGCGGACCGGGAGTAGTAAAGACTGCTCTTGAAAAGGTAAGAGGCGAGAATTTTGAGGTGCTCTGTGAGACAATCAAGAAGACAGCCTTCAAGGTTACACGAGTAGGACAGCTTGTGGCAAAGGAGGCTTCAAAGAAGCTTGGAGTGCCATTTGGAATCATAGACCTCTCACTTGCACCTACACCGGCTATCGGAGACTCTGTAGCCGATATTCTCTGTGAGATAGGCTTAGAGAGAGCCGGAGCTCCGGGAACAACAGCTGCACTTGCACTCTTAAACGATCAGGTGAAAAAGGGCGGTATCATGGCATCATCATATGTCGGCGGACTCTCAGGTGCCTTTATTCCTGTATCAGAGGATCAGGGAATGATAGATGCCGTAAACGATGGTGCACTCACTCTCGAAAAGCTTGAGGCTATGACCTGTGTGTGCTCAGTGGGACTTGACATGATTGCAATCCCGGGCGATACAAAGGCCACTACAATTTCAGGAATTATCGCAGATGAAATGGCTATCGGTATGATAAATCAAAAGACAACAGCCTGCAGACTGCTTCCGGCAATCGGAAAGGATGTAGGTGATGTGGTAGAAATCGGAGGACTCCTTGGAAGTGCACCGGTTATGCCGGTAAACAGATTCTCTTGTGATGCATTTGTAAACCGTGGAGGAAGAATCCCGGCACCTATTCACAGCTTTAAAAATTAGTAAATAGTGGCATTGTTTACAAGCATGTACTTATAAGAATAACTTATAAGTGCATGCTTATTTTAAAGTGGTACTTGACAATGACAAAAATACATGATTAAATAAAGACAGTTATATGACTGACGGAAGTGGATAACCACATGGAGTATAACAGTTGATTGCCGACCGTCTGGGCGCACATTTTTATAAGTTTCATGCAGAGCTTTATATTATTATGTGTGTTCAGACGGTCTTTTTTTTCCGGCAGGCCCGAGTAATTTGGGGATGCAGACCACATTATCAGAAAACATGGAGGATGACATGGAAAGAGTATCATTAGCAAAGGAATTATCAAGCACAACATACCCTGGCAGAGGTATCGTAATCGGTCGCACAAAGGATGGTAAGAAGGCTGTAACAGCATACTTTATCATGGGCAGAAGCGAAAACAGCCGCAACAGAGTATTTGTAGAGGATGGCGAGGGCATCAGAACACAGGCATTTGACCCTTCAAAGCTTGAGGATCCAAGTCTTATCATTTACGCACCTGTAAGAGTGCTCGGCAACAAGACAATTGTCACAAACGGTGATCAGACAGATACTATCTATGAGCTGATGGACAAGCAGCAGACATTTGAGCAGGCCTTAAGGACAAGAGAGTTTGAGCCTGACGCTCCTAACTATACACCTAGAATTTCAGGAATCATGCATATTGACAATGGCGAGTTCAACTACGCTATGTCAATCTTAAAGAGCAATAACGGCAATCCTGATGCATGCAACAGATATACATTTGCATACTCAGCACCGGTTGCAGGAGAGGGACATTTTATCCATACATATATGGGCGATGGAAATCCACTGCCAAGCTTTGAGGGTGAGCCTACATGGGTAGACATCGAGGGAGATATCGATGAGTTTACTGATATGGTATGGGAGAACCTTAACGAGGACAATAAGGTATCACTTTTTGTCAGATATATTGATATCGCAACAGGCGAGTATGAGAGCAGAATCGTAAACAAAAACAAATAAAACACTATATAAACGGTCAAATATACAAGATAAGCAGATAAAAACAGGAGAACAGAAAAATGCAGGAATACGAATTAAAATACGGATGTAATCCAAATCAGAAACCGGCCAGAATATTTATGAAGGAGGGAGAGCTTCCTATAAAAGTGCTTAACGGCAGAGCCGGATATATCAACTTCCTTGATGCCTTTAACGGATGGCAGCTTGTAAGAGAGCTTAAGAAGGCAACAGGTCTTCCAGCCGCAACATCCTTCAAGCATGTTTCACCTGCAGGTGCAGCAGTAGGACAGCCGCTTTCAGATGTGGAGAAAAAGATTTACTGGGTTGATGATATGGATATTGAGTTTACACCACTTGCAAATGCATACATCAGGGCAAGAGGAGCTGACAGAATGTCATCATTTGGTGATTTTATTTCACTTTCAGATGTATGTGACAAGAGCACTGCACTTGTAATCAAGAGAGAGGTATCAGACGGTGTTATCGCTCCGGGCTACACAGACGAGGCTCTTGAGATTTTAAAGGCTAAGAAAAAAGGCAATTACTGTGTTATAGAGATTGATCCGTCATATGAGCCGGCACCTATTGAGAGAAAGGATGTATTTGGCATCACATTTGAGCAGGGCAGAAACGAGCTTCATATTGATGATGATTTCTTCTCAAATATTGTGACAGAGAACAAGGAGCTCACAGAGCAGGCTAAGATTGATCTGGCAATCTCTATGATTACTTTAAAGTACACACAGTCCAACTCTGTATGCTATGTAAAGGGCGGCCAGGCAATCGGTATCGGAGCAGGCCAGCAGTCTCGTATCCACTGTACAAGACTTGCAGGCTCAAAGGCAGACAACTGGTGGCTTCGTCAGTCTCCACAGGTGCTTGGACTTCAGTTCGTGGATGGTATCAGACGTGCAGACCGCGACAATACTATTGACCTTTATATCGGTGAGGATTATATGGATGTGCTTGCAGAGGGCGAGTGGCAGAAGTTCTTCAAGGTAAAGCCGGACGTATTTACAGCAGAGGAGAAGAGAGCGTGGCTTGACAAGAATACAGATGTAGCACTTGGCTCTGATGCATTCTTTCCATTTGGTGACAACATTGAGCGTGCTCACAAGAGTGGCGTGAAGTATGTAGCCCAGCCGGGTGGATCTGTGAGAGATGACCATGTTATTGATACATGTAATAAGTATGGTATGGTAATGAGCTTTACAGGAATCAGACTTTTCCATCACTAATCACAAGGTATAGCGGTTATTAAGCTGAATTTAAGGCTGACTTGAAAAAGTAAATTCCAGTGCAAGAGTAAATTCCATCGTGATTTAAATTTTGCTGGTTTAACAAGAAATTTTTGGACTAAATCTCTCGTTTTCTGCTATAATTAATGTTACTTATCGAAATTTTCTCGATTTCTAGACATGCTAAATAGGCTACTGGAATTCGGTGTGCTAGACTAAATTCCACCAGCCGCATCTTAAAAATGTGAAAAATTTACATCCAGTCTGACAGCAGATTTCGATTAGTTTTATTAATGGTTAAAGCGTATCAGCTTAGGCGTCAGATTAACCTTATCCGGTTCAATCGGCTTAAGCTGAAATGCTTTTAAGATATCTTCACCAAGCGTTTCTAATGCAACTTCATATGGTGTCCTTCCACTGAGGATTTCTCGCGGAGTGGAGTTGATGTGGTTTACGATGAGATTCACATCCCATTGTGTTAAGAATTCAAAAGAAGTTCCTTTCGGTAAAACCATACGAAGCATTGTGTGTGCTTGTTCTATAGCGCCTTTTTGTCCGCTGCGCATTGGATCACAATAGTAGATGCTGCTTCTCTGGATTCCATGAATGCCTGTCTCAAGGCTTACCGGATCTCCGAATTCGGAACCTCTATCAGTCAATATATTTTCAAAAACGGATATAAATTCATATGTGCCCAGGCGCTTCTCTAAACGGTCAAAGGTAAGTCTTACAGCACCTTTGGTACATCGGTTAAGTAAAAAGGCAAGAAATAGCTTTTCTTTCGTAAAAAACAGTGTCAGGAGAGTCTTGTTTGATTCTCTTGAGGAATGGACTGTATCCATTTCCACAAAAGACGACAGGTCTAATGAACAAAAGTCAGAGTAGGTTCTGTGTGTAAAAACAGAACGATCAGTGATTTGTGTTTTATGACACTTTCGTGGTTTGAATTTTGCCTGTCTTTTCAAATCAATATTTCTTGCTGTGAAGAGTCCTTTGTCAATGTATGTGTACATAGAACGGACAGACATATCCAGTTCCGGGTGATTTGTAAGGATTTGATAAGGGGATTGCCCCTGCTCAATCAATGGAGGTATGATCTGGTCTTTCTGATGGAGCTGGTGCTTGGTCATATTTATTCCAGAACGAGAAGATATCAGCAGTTCACGATATTTTCTGTCAGCAGCACGGCCGTTGTAATAGTATTTATGTGCAATCGTGCAGTGATTTATCTTTTTCGTGCAGCCATTGCAAACATATGGCGCTTTGTCCAATCGTTTACATCGTTCTTTTTCAAAGTCCTTGCAGGTCTGATTACATGTAGGACATGAGGCACATTTAATGCCACAGAGAAGGATTTTTCCACAGGCATTGGTCTTTTGACAATGGTAACGATGAATGCAAAAGTTCTTTGCGTTATAAAAAGTACCTTTGTGATACCAATCTGAAAGCCGATGAGCACGGACTTCTTTAGATATAGTTGTTGGATCTTTACATAGAAATGCTGCAATGTCTTTAAAGGGAGTCCCTTTTGCCAGTTCATTTTCAATATAGATACGATCATTTAAAGTAAGGTGTTTCTGGTTTCCTGGTATATATTTACTCATAATGATTCTCCTTCTACTGCTGTCAGAAGGAGTCATAACCATAACATGATTGTATGAAAGAGTAAATATCTACTGTGCGAGAGTAAATTCCATCACCCTATTGGGCGGTGGAATTTAGAAATTCATTTTTGGAGCTGAATTTAAGCACAATAAGTAATTCAATAATAGAGGACTTCATGATATAATTACAGTATACATTTTACACAGTAGTTAATCATGGAGTCTTTTTATGTCATTACAGTTTATCACAGGTAATTCAGGAAACGGAAAAACAAAATATCTCTTTAACAGGATAGTGAAAGAGGCAAAGGCAAACCCAAGGGACAATTATCTTGTAATAGTGCCTGAGCAGTTTACAATGCAGACGCAGAGACAGCTTGTAGATTTGTCGGAGAATAAAGCTATCATGAATATAGATGTGCTAAGTTTTAAGCGCTTAGCCTACAGAGTGTTTGATGAGCTTGGAATCACAAATCTCACGGTGCTTGAGGAGACGGGTAAGAACCTTGTACTCAGAAAGCTTGCGGCACAGGAGGCGGATAAGCTTGGCGTAATAGGCAGAAACTTAAACCGCATCGGCTATATAAGCGAGGTAAAGTCACTGCTTTCGGAGCTTGTGCAGTACAATATATCACCTGAGGAGCTCGGAAGATATATTGCCTCAGGCAGGCTATCGGATACACTTTCAGATAAGCTTAAGGATGTGCTCGTGCTCTATGAAGCATTTGAGAAGTTTATGCAGGACAAATATATCACTGCAGAGGAAATACTTAATGTGCTTAGCAATGTGGCGGAGGAGTCTGCCATTCTTAGAAATTCAGTCATTGCATTTGATGAATTTACCGGATTTACACCTATACAGAACCAGCTCATCAAAAAGCTCTTTGTCATTTCAAAGAAAATATATGTAACGCTCACAATAGACTGTCGTGAGGATATCTTTAAGAGCAGAGGCATGCAGGAGCTGTTTGACATGCCAAAAAGGACAGTGAAATCACTCACCGAAATGGCAGCGTTTTATGGCATAGAAGTCGAGGAACCTATTATCCTTGATAAAAACTACCGGCTTGCAGAAAACGAAGAGCTAAGCTTTATGGAACAGCAGCTTTTCAGAAAACGAAGATGCTCCTTTGAAAAAGTACCAAAGCACATTCATATAGACTGTCTGCGTGACCCGAAGCAGGAGCTGACAAAGATAGCCAGAAGAATTAATGAGCTTGTAAGGAACGAAAACCTGCGCTACCGCGATATTGCTATAGTCACAGGAGATGTGAATATATATGTAGGTTATGTGCGTGAAATATTTGACAAATACAATATTCCTTACTTTATCGATGCCACACAGGAGATACTTTTCCATCCGTTTATTGAGTTTATCAGGTCAATACCCGATATTGCGGCACAAAATTTCTCGGCAGATGCGGTGTTCAGATTTTTGCGGTGCGGCTTTACGGAGCTTTCGGCCAGTGAAATAGATGTACTTGAAAACTACGTGCTCGCCTGTGGAGTAAGAGGTAAAAGCGCATGGGACAAAAAGTGGGTCAGGCTGCCAAAGCATAAGGCAGGCTATGACCTTGAGCTTTTAAACCAAAGCAGGGAGTATATAATGGAGCTGCTAAAGCCGGTATATCAGGTGTTTTCCGATAAAAAGTCAACGGTAAAGGACTATGTGCTCGCTATATATAAGCTGATAGTTTTGCTTGATATACCTGATAAGCTTGCAAAAAAGGAGCAGGCACTGCTTGATGCAGGGGACCAGACCGCATCAAAGGAATATGGACAGATATACAAAATAGTCATGCAGCTCTTTGAAAAATATGTGGCGGTGCTGGGTGATGAATGTATGGATGCAGAGGAATTTACACAGATACTGGATGCAGGACTGGATGCGGCAGATGTAGCAGTCATACCGCCGGGATACGACACCGTGACCATCGGAGATATTGAGAGAACGCGTCTGACCAACATAAAGGTCATGTTTTTTGCAGGCGTAAACGATGGGATTGTTCCAAAGGCGGCAGGAAGAGGAGGCATTATATCACAGTATGAGAGAGAGGCACTTAAGGAGCTGGATATAGAGCTTGCGCCCGGGGCAAGAGAGCAGGCATTTATACAGAGGTTTTATCTGTATCTGAACATGACAAAGCCATCCAGGGAGCTTTATATCAGTTATACGAGACTTGACAGTGAAAAAAAGGCTGCCCAGCCATCGTATCTCATAGGTATATTAAAGGGGATGTTTCCGGAGCTTGTCGTGACTGAGACAGAGGATGTAGAACAGCTTTTGGATATATCAAGCAGGCAGAGTGCTCTGGATTATCTGCTGTCAAATGAGGTGGATGACAGATGGTGCGAGATTGCAGCAGCGGTGATGCTCTATGACGCAGCAGTCAGTGATGCAGGGGAATGTAATGAAGTAGACGATAAAGAATTTACTCAAAAAAATTCCGTGGAGCGGCTCATAAATGCAAGGTTTGAGCATTATTCAAAGGATCCGATTAGCCGAAATGTGGCAAGAAGCATATACGGCAGACACATGGAGGGCAGTATCACGCGCTTTGAGCAGTTTGCCAGATGTGCATATGCGCATTTTTTAAATTATGGATTGAGGCTTACAGAGCGTGAGGAGAGCGGCTTTACATCCCTTGATATGGGTAATATATACCATGAAGCACTGGAAAGATACAGTAAGAAGCTTGATAGGGAGAGTACTGACTGGTTTAGCGTGACAGATGCAAAAAGAGATGAGCTTGCGATGGAAGCAATAAATGAGGTGATTGATGAGTATGCAGGCTTTGGCATATTTGATACAGCGGAAAGCCAACATTCGATATCACATATGAAGGCGGTCTTTAAGCAGACAGTATGGGCACTCACAACCCAGATACGAAGAGGCAGCTTTGTGCCTGAGAGGTTTGAGTTTTCCTTTTACGAGAGCCTTGATATGGCAAATGATGTGACGGTTGATATAAAGGGACGCGTGGACAGGACTGACACATATACGGATGAGGGCAGGCTTTTTGTGAAGGTACTGGATTACAAGTCGGGAAATACAGTTTTTGACCTGGTGAAGCTGTATTATGGCACGCAGCTTCAGCTTGCAGTGTACATGGACGCTGTCATGGAACAAAAGAAAGAGGCACTAAAGCAGGTAAGTGTGGAGCCGGGCGGTATGCTGTACTATCACATCGACGATCCTGTAATTGATTTAAAGGATGTGACACCGGGCACTGAGCTGTCTGAGAAAGAAATCAATCAGATGATATTAAAGAAGCTCAAGCCTGACGGGCTTATCAACTCTGACGAAAAGGCATACAGAGGCATGGACAGGGACTTTGAGAAAAGCTCTGACGTAATCCCTGTCACCTTAAAAAAGGATCAGACACCGGCTGCAGGCTCAAAGGTGGCAAACGCCGAAGAGTTTGATGTGATAACAAGGTTTGCGCGAGAGAAGCTTCGCGAGATAGGAAGAGAAATATACGATGGAAATGTTGACGTCAATCCTATCAAGAACAAGAAAATAGACAGCTGCGCATATTGCGCTTTTCAGGCCATATGCAGGTATGATTCAAGGATACCGGGCTTTAGCGAAAGAAGCTTTAACGGTGACAATAAGGAAGATGTACTTGATAAAATGCGTACACAGATTGCAGCGGCAGAGCATAAAGCATGCTATGGAGATAATAATATAAAGCCATAATCGGGAGACATAATATGGATGTTAAATGGACCAGTGAACAGAAAAAGGTTATAGATTTAAGAGACAGGGATATACTTGTATCGGCGGCAGCGGGCTCAGGAAAGACAGCTGTACTCGTTGAGCGTATAGTAAACAGAATATGTGTGGATAATCCGCCGGTGGATATCGACAGGATGCTTGTGGTGACGTTTACCAAGGCTGCAGCTGCTGAGATGAGGGAGCGTGTCAGTCGTGCGATAGACAGCTTGAAGGAGCAAAAGCCGGACGATGAGAACCTGCAGAGGCAGTCGACACTGGTTCACAATGCGCTTATCACGACAATCGATTCGTTTTGTCTGTTTGTGGTGCAGAATAATTTCGCACAGCTTAATCTGGATCCTGATTTCAGAATCGGTGACCAGGCAGAGCTTAAGCTTATGCTAAAGGATGCTTTGGCACAGGTATTTGAGGACAATTATGCAAGAGAAGACAACGAGGCATTTATCAACCTTATAGACACCTACAGCAAGGGGAGAAATGACTCTGCCGTCAGGCAGATGGTGGAGGATATCTACTATAAGGCGGGCAGCTCATCATGGCCGAGAAAGTGGATGAACAGTCTCCTAAGGCTCTATGATATAAAGTCAGCTAAACAGCTTGAGGACTCAGAAATCATTAAGGAGATAGTGGATTACAGCAGGGTGCTTTTGGAGGAGGCTGTTCAGGAGCTTACAATGGCGAAAGACCTGGCATCAGCTACACCAGGGCTTGAAAAGTATGCGCTTACACTTTCAGAGGATATAGCATTGTTTGATGGAATGGCGGATGTGACAGGCTATGTCGGCATGCAGGAGTTCTTAAACAAAATATCCTTTGGCAGAATTGCTGTCATCAGGAAATTTGACGGAGACGAGAAGAAAAAGGAGCGCGTGAAAAGTATGCGCGATGCTACCAAGAAGAAGGTAGACGGAATAAAGCAGAAATACTTTGGCATGTCAATTGAGCTTATGTATGAGCAGCTGGGGCGTCAAAGACCATTTGTTAAAGAGCTGATAAGGCTCTCACTTGAGTTTTATGATGCGATGGAGGCTGTAAAGACAAGAAAAAGAGTATTTGATTTTTCTGATATAGAGCATTTTGCGCTTCGCATACTGGTGGATGAACAGACACTGGAGCCCACAGAGACGGCGCGTGAGTTTTCAAAACATTTTGAGGAAATCATGATTGACGAGTATCAGGACTCAAACCAGGTGCAGGAGGATATACTTACCGCTATTTCAAGAGAGCATCAGGGAGTCGGCAACATGTTTATGGTGGGCGATGTAAAGCAGAGCATATACAGGTTTCGAATGGCGCGCCCTGAGCTGTTTATGGAAAAATACAACACATATACATCAGATGACAGTGCACACCAGAGAATAGACCTGCATAAAAATTTCAGAAGCAGGAATGAGGTGTTAGACTTTACTAACGACATATTCTACAAAATCATGGCAGCAGATTTGGGCAATGTGCAGTATGATGACGATGCGGCACTGTATCCCGGTGCAAGCTATCCAAAGGAGACGATGCGTCCTGAGCTTTTGCTTGTTGACTATAAGGATGAGGATCTGTCTGAAATTATAGAGGATGAGGATGGAGATAAGGTGCAGATAGAGGCACTTTTGATTGCAAACCGTATCAGGAGTTTGATGGAAAACGGCATGGTGACCGATAAAAAGACAGGGCAGCTAAGAGACGTGCAGTACAGGGATATAGTGATACTTTCGAGAAGTGTTGCAACCTGGGGCAATACAGTGGCAGCAGTATTAAAGGACTGTGATATTCCGGCGCATGTAGAGTCGAATACAGGCTACTTTTCATCGTATGAGATACAGGTTATTCTGTCGATGCTTCGCATACTCGATAATCCGCTGCAGGATATTCCGATGGCAGCAGTGCTTGCCTCGCCTATCGTGGGCATGGATGATGAGGAGCTGGCACAGATTAGGTCTGCCTTTAAGGGGGTAAGCTTTGCACAGGCTGCACTTAGCGCCATGGCAGGTGAGGATGGCTATGAGGACGAGAAGCTTAAAGCCTTCGCTTTGGTATTTGAGAGACTAAGAGGTGCTGTAGCTGATACGCCAATCCATGAGCTTTTGTACAGGATGCTTGATGAGACAGGCTTTTACAGGTATGCATCGGCCATGCCGGCAGGAAAACGGCGCAGACAGAATATAGATATGCTGATTGAGATGGCCGCAGCCTATGAAAAGACCAGCTACAAGGGGCTGTTTCACTTTGTCAGGTACATAGATATACAGCAGAAATACGAGATAGACTACGGAGAGGCCGATACCGCAGGCGAGAATGACGATGTGGTGCGCATTATGACAATCCATAAGAGCAAGGGTCTTGAGTTTCCTGTAGTGTTTGTTTCAGGGCTTGGCAAGGGCTTTAACACGCAGGACACAAAATCAGACCTGGTGATACATGAAAAGCTTGGGCTTGGCCTTGTGGAAAAAACAAAAAGCCCAAGGACAAAGCGACCATCACTAATCAGAAATGAGATAGAAAGCCGCATTAAAAGGGAAAATCTGGGAGAGGAGCTGCGTGTGCTGTATGTAGCGCTCACCAGGGCGAAGGAAAAGATTATCCTGACAGGGGGACTTTCAAATGCCCAAAAATCCTTTGAGAAGTATAGAGGCAATGTAAATGCGAACCAGCCAATAAGCTTTGGACAAAGGGAGGGAGCAGGGTGTTACCTGGACTGGATTATACCTGCCATGCTGTCGTACCCGGATAAGTATACGGTATCCACAGTTGATGCAACAGAGTTCGCTGCACGAACTGCGATGGATATGGCGGCAAACGATATATCAAAAGCGCAGCTTATTGGGCACATAAGTGCAGCGGATGAAACAAAAGCCAAAGAGCTCGCAGAGGAATTTGATTTTGAGTATGCATATGCTTCTGATATAACTAAAAAAAGCAAATATTCGGTATCTGAGCTGAAGCATGACTCTATGGTTGAAAAGTACGACAGCACAGAGAGGGAGGCAGAGCGTCCTAAGTTCCTTTTGGAGGAGAAGGAGACGTATGTGCCGGACTTTGCGAGGGATGATGAGGCAGGCGGTGCTTCTAATGAAAGCAAAGAGCTTAAAAATGCAGCAGGTGTGAATCAGGGAGCGCTGCGCGGAACTGCAGTGCACCGTGTCATGGAGTGTCTGGATTTCAAGAGCCTGTGTGATATAGATACAAAAGACCATGTGGCAGTCAGTGCATTTGTGAAGAAAAGCATGGATGAAATGCTAAAAAAGGGCCTTATCACAGATGACATGTACAGGCTGACCAGACCAAAGCTTATAGAGCAGTTTATATCATCAGATGTGGCAGCGCGTATGGCACAGGCGGATAAGAGAGGCGATTTGTATAAAGAGAAGCCTTTTGTGATGGACTATGAGGGAGTATTGGTTCAGGGAATTATTGATGTATTCTGGCTGGAAAATGATAAAATAGTGCTGCTTGATTATAAGACAGACAGGGTAAATGCTGCTAAAGAGCTTATCGACAGATACAGCACACAGTTAAAACTGTATGCTGATGCACTTGGAAGGATTTTTTCTACAGATGGGAAAAGCATACAGGCGGATGAGAGGCTCATATATTCATTCCGTTTACAGCAGACAATTGTTACCTGTCGTGAATATAAAAAATAGTGGCATGTCACAGCAATCTATTATATAATGTCTAACAGGCGGTACAAAAATATACAATATATTAATACTTCAGACATAATTGCTGTATGAACAGCTGTATATAAAGCCAAAGAAAAGAGATAATTTACATGGAGGAATACAATATGTACGAGTACGATGACGAGGTTTTAGACACATTTTTAAAGAAACAGACACAGCTTTTTAGTGAAGAGGTCGCAGATACTCCGGAGGCTGCAGAGGAATTTTTAGAGGACTGCATGGCTGTGGTATGTAAGAATATAAAAGAAGTAAGAGATTATTTTGATGAGGCAGGCTCAGATATTTCGGGCATGTCAGATGATGAGCTTATGGACCAGAGTGAGGTCTTTGCCATTGCGGACGGCAGATTCCTTGTTGTGGAAGGATAGCAGGTATGAAGTATTTTAAGAAAACGATGTGTATGCTGCTTGCATCAGCGACACTTCTCACCGGCTGCAGTATTGGAGGCAAGGAGATAGTGCTTGATATAAATACCACGAACAGCCATACAGTTTTTTCCGTGGACAATATGAAGTGCGATAAGACGGAGGCACTCATATATTTAGCCAATTACAAAAATCTGTACGGCACTATGTATGATGTAAACCTGCTTGAGACAGATGATGCGTCGAACGTGGAAAAATATATCAGGGATGTCACTGTTGATGAGCTGACGCGCATATACTGCATGGTTTCAATTGCAAAGCAGAAGAAGATTACACTTACAGACAAGGAAAAGAGTAGTGTGTCAAAGGCTGCAAAGGAATACCATGACTCATTAAACGAAGCTGAAAAGAAATTCACAAAGGCTGATTTATCAGACATTGAGAGCGCATACGAGCATTATGCGATTGCGCAAAAGCTGTACAATTCTCTATCGAAGGGCGTTGATACAGAGGTGAGTGATGAGGATGCAAGAGTTATCCATATACAGAAAATCTTTGTAAAGAGCAAGGAGAGCGCAGATTCTGTGGGCCAGAAGCTTTTGTCAAAGGAAGATTTTGCAGCAGTTGCATCAGGCAGCAGTGAGGACAGTCAGACAGAGCTGTATGCGGCAAAGGGGACTCTGCCACAGGAGGTTGAGACTGTAGCATTTGAGCTTGGCGATGGAGAGACATCTGATATGATAAGCACAGATGACGGCTACTATTTCATCAAGTGTATATCCAAGCTGGATCGGGAAAAAACAGAGCAGAACAAGGTCACTATACTGCAAAAGAGACAACAGGAGCAGTTTAATGATGACTACGAGCACTTTGTAAAAAAAGCAGGCTTTAGTTTAAACAATGACCTGTGGGATTCAATCAGTATAAAGGGTGAAAAGGATGTGAAAACAAGCTCCTTTTTTACTGTGTACAATAAATACTTTCAGGCCGACAATTGAACAGGCCGATAATAATTAATAATAGACAGGAGCATATAATATGGACTGGGAATTTGACATCCTGTATGCAATTCAGAGCATCAGAACACCGTTTTTAGACAAGCTAATGGCGTTTTTATCCACCATCGGAAATGCAGGCGCATTGTGGATTGTGATAGGTGTAGTGCTTTGTATTTCAAAAAAATACCGCTGTGGAGGCTTGCAGATGCTTTTGGCAGAGCTTTTGAGCTTTATAGTGGGCAATCTGATAATAAAAAATATGGTCGACAGATTGAGACCATGTCAGATAGATGAGACAGTCAGTCTTATTGTAAATATACCGTTTGACTCATCATTTCCTTCGGGACACACGTTAAACGGTATAACAGCGGCAGTGACACTTATGTTTATAGATAAAAGAATGGGAATACCGGCGATTGTACTTGCGGTACTTATAGCGTTTTCACGTATGTACAACTTCATGCATTTCCCAACGGATATCCTGGCAGGAGCAGTGCTTGGAGTGGTATCGGCTGTGTTTGTGAACTTTTTGTTTAAGAGAGCCGGTAATTAATAAAAAGCTGTACACATGCAGGTCTATGAAACCTGCATAGTGTACAGCTTTTTTATGTGATGTTAACAGTAAAATTACTTTGTTGGATTACTTTGTGAGAAGAAGCATGATATCATTACTTCTCTTTACAAATTTAGTCATCTGGTCAACTGAAAGCGGCTGATTAGAAAGCATTGCAAGGTCGTAAAGCTGCTCAGCAAACATTGGAACGTGCTCAGAATCCTTATTGTCTAAGATGTACTTTACAAGCTCGTTGTTGGCATTTAATGTGAGTGTCTGGTCAGCGGCAAACATGCTTGGATCCATTCCACCCATGCCTCCGGCTGCGTACATCTTCATCATATCCTGCATACGTCTGCCCTGCTCTGAGAGTGTGAGCACAGATGCTACATCTGCGTTCTTAAGGTTTTCTACCTTTACAGTGAGCTTGTCATTGTTCAAAGCCTTTTTGAATACCTCTGAGAGAGTAGTGGTTGCCTCTGTGAGGTCTGCACCGGATTCATCCTTGAGAGACTCTGTGAGGTCTGCATCTATTCTCATGAACTTGTAGTGGTCATTTCTCTGCTCAAGCTGTGTGATGAATGAGGTATCAATATTGTGGTCAAGGATAACAGCGTTCATGCCCTGCTCCTTGAACAGCTTGATATACTGACCCTGCTGTACTACATCTGTGACATAGTAAACTGTATTTTTCTCAGGCTCCTTGTTTTCATCAGTGTTGGTTGAGCTGTCTGCATTTTCATCAGTATTGTCAGCTTTCTTTGTATCATCAGAAGCATCGGCACTTTCTGCATCTGTTTTTTCATCATCCGCAACAGGTGCGAGCAGCTCAGGAAGAGTCTGATACTTGTCATTGATGTCCTTGAAAAGAATATAGTCGTTTATCTTGTCGCAGAACTTCTCGTCCTTTAAGCAGCCAAACTTGATGAATGGGCTGATGTCATCCCAGTATTTCTCATAGGCTTCCTTATCTGTCTTGCACATACCGATGAGCTTGTCAGCTACTTTCTTGGTGATGTACTCAGAAATCTTCTTTACGAAGCCATCATTCTGGAGAGCAGAACGTGATACGTTAAGCGGTAAATCAGGACAATCGATAACACCCTTAAGGAGCATCAAAAACTCCGGAATGACTTCTTTGATATTGTCTGCGATAAATACCTGATTGTTGTAAAGCTTAATAGTTCCCTCGATTGAGTCGTACTCTGTATTGATCTTAGGGAAGTAGAGGATACCCTTTAAGTTGAAAGGATAGTCCATATTCAGGTGAATCCAAAAAAGAGGCTCCTTGTAGTCTAAGAATACCTTTCTGTAAAACTCCTTGTATTCCTCGTCGGTACACTCATTCGGGCTCTTGGTCCAAAGTGGGGTTGTATCATTGAGCGGAACAGGGCGCTTAACGATTTTGAGCTGATCCTTTGCAGGAGATACCTCTACCTGCTCCTTCTCGCCCTTGTCATTTTCTTTTTCCTCGTACTTGGCGTCCTCATGGATTTCCTCGATGACAGTGTCAGTGTCACGCTTGTCGGCTTTGTCTATTGTCTCGTACTCCTCAGGAGCATTTTCCTTTGCAAGGTAAATCTCTGTAGGCATGAAAGAACAGTACTTTTCGATAACCTCACGTGCGCGGTACTCGTTTGCGAACTCAAGACAGTCGTCGTTTAAGTAGAGAGTAATCTCTGTTCCGACGTCGTCCATGTCGCCATCCTCCATATTGTACTCTGTGCCACCGTCACATGACCAGTGTACAGGTGTAGAGCCTTCTTTATAAGAGAGAGTATCGATTGTTACCTCGTCGGCTACCATGAATGCTGAGTAGAAGCCGAGACCGAAATGACCGATAATCTGGTCATCATTTGACTTGTCCTTGTATTTCTCGATGAAGTCTGTAGCACCTGAAAAAGCTATACGGCTTATGTATTCCTCAACCTCATCAGCTGTCATACCAAGACCATTATCTATAATTTTTATTGTCTTTTCGTCAGGGTTTACGAGCACCTGAATCTTGCCCTTATAGTCTGCAGGAAGGGAATATTCACCCATCATGTCGAGCTTTTTGAGCTTAGTGATGGCATCGCAGCCGTTTGAGATGAGCTCACGATAGAAGATATCGTGGTCTGAATATAACCATTTCTTTATAATAGGGAACAGGTTGTCGCTGTCAATTGAAAGATTGCCGTGTTTTTCTGTCATTTTTACACACTCCTTGTTTTTTATTTTACATTTACGCCGCGGTTATGAGCTGTGAAGTTGCGGTGTAGCAGCCAATAATTCCTCAGAGAAAATATGAAGTCAGCCACAGGATTTTGTATGGATAGTTTGTGGCATGATTTTGGTTGTGCCGCCTTGTCCGGTAATGGAACCCTGTGGCAGTTCATATTTTATCTTCGGAACAATTGTCTGCTACTCGCAAATTTAGCTTATTTCCGCGAGTGTAGGTCATTTATTATTTGTAATAAACCAGCTTGTTATATAAGCATAATAAAATAATAGTTCGCATTATCGGAAAAGTCAATAGAAAATTAGCACTCAAAAATAGTGAGTGCTAACAAAACAACAGAAAACCGCATGAATTGGGCATTTTTGGAATTGTGAAAAGTTTATAAACTTATTTTTCACTGGACATTGTGGCGTAAAAATGCTAGGATTTATTTTATAATTAATATAAATATAAGGAGACTGATATGTTACAGGCAGGTATTAAAGGTAAGAAAGAGATTACAGTGACTTTGGATAAGACAGCGAAGGCTATGGGAAGCGGCACGATGGATGTGTTTGCTACTCCGGCTATGATTGCGCTGATGGAAAATACAGCTTTTGAGAGTGTTGCGTCTGAGCTTGAGGAGGGAAGTGGTACTGTCGGTACTGCACTTGATATTAAGCATGTTTCGGCTACACCGGTTGGCATGAAGGTGACTTGTGAGTCGGAGCTTGTGAAGGTGGATGGTAGAGCGCTCACTTTTTCTGTAAAGGCTTTTGATGAGGCAGGACTCATTGGTGAGGGTACTCATGAGCGTTTTATAGTTTTTGAGGAGAAATTCCAGAAGAAGGCAGATGACAAAGCAAAATAGACAGGATTTAGATAGTGAAACACATAATAAAGCGGCTGATAAAAATACAGCTGAAAAAATAAACACAGAAAAAAGTAAAACACCGGAAATCAAAACGGAGAAACGTAAGGCAGTAGGTGGTGATTGTAAGGAATCTAACATCGAAGGAAAAAGTGCGAGGAAATACAGCAGAAGATGGGATATCATTGTGACCGCCTTTGATTTTGTGACCAATTTTTCAGAGAGCTCTATTTCTGCATACGCAGGGCAGGCAGCCTTCTTTTTGATGCTGTCGTTTTTCCCGTTTTTATTGTTTTTCTTTTCGCTGCTGAGCTGGACACCGCTTACAGAGGCTGATTTTTTGATGTGGGCGAGCTCGTTTATTCCGGAGTCGTTTGGTGACATCATGAAGGATCTGGCAAGTGAGGTGTATGCCAGCGGCACAGGCAGGCTTTCTATTACGATGATTACAGCCGTGTACTTAAGTTCAAAGGCTTTTATTTCGTTTCAGCTTGGGCTTGATGATATGTACCATGTGAAGGAAAACAGAAATTTTATTTTGAGGCGAATATATTCGGTGCTTTACAGTATCGTTTTTGCACTGGCGCTCATTTTTTTACTGGGTATCATGGTGTTTGGAAATATGCTTAGGAAGATGTATTTTTCGAATGTTCATCATATAATTGGAAGTATAATAGGCAGTGTGGTCGATTATCGTCTGGTAATCTGCCTGCCGGTGCTTATTTTATTTTTCTGGGTGATTTATGTGTTTCTGCCAAACAAGAAGCAGAGGGCAAAGTACCAGCTGCCGGGAGCGGTATTTGCGGCTGCGGCATGGATGATTTTTTCGGGAATCTTTTCTGTGTACGTGGATAAATACAATAATTATTCTTCATTTTATGGCACAATGACCACTATTGCGCTTATAATGGTATGGTTATATGGCTGCATGTATGTGCTTTTCATAGGCGGTATAATAAACCGCACATGGGAGGAGCGTATGGAGGCAAAAAAATATTATAAATAGTAAATTCGGAGGCTTCGAATATATGGATAATAATAAAGAAATGATAGAAGGGCTTGTATCACAGATACTTGACGATTATCATGATGACAAAATCATAAATCAGCAGGCACTATTTTCACAGCCAGACAAGGAGGCTGTTTGTGATCTGCTCTCAAAGCTTATTAAGATAATGTATCCGGGCTATTTCAAGGGCACGAGCTTCAGATATTACAACCTGGACAGCCAGATTGCTGTTCTTTTGGAGGATATCATGTACAATCTGCGCAAGCAGGTGGTGCTTGCCCTGCCGCAGAATCCTAAATACAGGAGCTTATCACATCACGAGCTTGTCAATATGTCTGAGAAAATCAGCAATGATTTCTTTAAAAGGATTCCAAAAATCAGGGCTTTGGTGGAGACTGATGTGGCTGCGTTTTTTGACGGAGACCCTGCAGCCTACAATTACAATGAGATTATCCTTTGCTATCCGGGACTGCTTGCAATCACTACAAACCGTATAGCCCACGAGTTGCATCTGCTTGGAGTACCGCTCATCCCGCGTATGATGACAGAGCATGCACACAGCAAGACCGGTATTGATATCCATCCGGGTGCCACTATTGGCAAGAATTTCTTTATTGACCACGGAACAGGCATCGTGGTCGGTGAGACCACTATCATCGGTGACAATGTCAAGGTATATCAGGGTGTGACTATCGGAGCACTCTCTACCAGAGGCGGTCAGAAGCTAAAGGGTGTGAAGAGACATCCTACTATTGAGGATAATGTCATCATCTATGCCGGAGCTTCTATACTTGGTGGTGAGACTGTCATCGGAAGAGGTGCTGTCATCGGAAGTAATGCATTTATTACCTCATCTATCGAGCCGGGGGCTCGTGTGAGCATCAAAAACCAGGAGCTTTCCATCAGAACAGGAGAGCGAAAGGAGCTTGTGGCCAGCGAGATGGAGACGGATTCGAGCTGGTTTTACGTAATATAATATTATAATATACTTTTTTTGACTGAGGTCGGTACGCGCGCCCCGGGCACTTGGTGTCGCACACGTACTCTCCTGCAGGCTACGCTTTACAGTTAAGATACTGTATGAATTATGCTTTTTAGGGTTTCTATGCTTGACGAAACCGTCGAAACGCGCCGTCCATGGCGCGTTTCTGCGTTTCGTGGGCAAATTCTAACAGTATCTAAACTGTTTCGCTATGCGCCTGCAGGAGAGTACGTGTGCGCCACCGGTGCCCGGGGCGCGCGTACCTTACGTTGTGGTGAAAATGATTATAAGGTCGTATTGCACCGGTTTCCCGGTGCTCACTTGGTACCCACACTATTAGCCACAACTGAAAAAAGTAAGAAAAATCTAAAAAATATTATTGACATCTAAGCAACGTTAGAGTATACTAACAGCCGTAAGAGGTACCAAATGATGTTTTTTATCATTAAAGACGTGAAGAAAAGACGTGAAAAGAGGTAAATATGATGCCATTATCAATGAGTGGTGCCGGGGAGGCACAGATAATCAAGAAAATCGGCGGAAAGGAAGAGGTGAGATCTTTCCTTGAGAAGCTGGGCTTTGTAGTAGGCGGAGAGGTGACTGTCATCTCAGAGATAGCCGGCAATATGATAGTCAATGTAAAGGGCGCCAGAGTAGCAATCGGCAAGGACATGGCAAATAAGATCATGGTTTGATATAACAATGTAACAGGCATGGATATAGCATGTATGACATGTATGACATATATAACACATACAACACATGTAGCGATGTGCTGTATAAGCTGTAATCATTTAAGATTTAAACGACTTTGTATATGATATTATGCAAACGTTTATATAAATTTTTTAAACAACAATAAAATTAAAAAAGGAGTAGTCAGCATGAAGACATTAAAGCAAGCCAAAGTAGGCGAGACAGTCAAGGTTGTCAAGCTCACAGGCCAGGGCGCAGTCAAGAGACGTATCATGGATATGGGAATTACTAAGGGTGTTGAGATATTTATCCGCAAGGTGGCACCGCTTGGCGATCCGGTAGAGGTGACAGTGAGAGGCTATGAGCTATCACTTCGTAAGGACGATGCCTCTATGATAGAAGTAGAGTAAATTTTTTTTGACTATAGGTTAGTAAATGCAAACTATAGGCAGAATGAGCAAACAAAAATAAGGAGATTAAAACATGGCAGTAAAAATTGCTCTCGCAGGAAACCCGAACTGCGGAAAAACAACACTGTTCAATGCCTTAACAGGTGCCAATCAGTATGTTGGTAACTGGCCTGGTGTTACAGTTGAGAAAAAAGAGGGAAAGCTTATCGGTCACAAGGATGTAGACCTGGTGGATTTACCGGGTATCTACTCACTTTCTCCATATACTCTCGAGGAGGTTGTTGCAAGAAATTACTTAATCGGAGAGCAGCCTGATGCGATTATCAATATCGTGGACGGAACAAATATCGAGCGTAATCTGTATCTGACAACACAGATTATCGAGCTAGGCATTCCGGTGCTTATGGCTGTCAATATGATGGACATTGTAAGGAAAAACGGAGACAAAATCAATATCAAGGCACTTGGAGAGAAGCTCGGCTGTGAGGTTGTTGAGATTTCAGCTTTAAAGAAGACAGGAATCAAGGAGACCGCAGAGAAGGCAATCCAGATTGCTAAGTCAGGTAAATCCGTTCAGAGGGTACATCACTTCGCAGACGATGTGGAGAGTACAATCGCAGGCATCGAGGATAAGCTTGGTCTTGCAGTAGCAGAGAGCCAGAAGAGATTCTTTGCAATCAAGCTTTTAGAGCGTGACTCAAAGATTTCTGAGGTATTAAAGAGTGCTCCAAACGTAGACGCAGAGATTAAAGCTCTCGAGGACAAATACGATGATGACACAGAGAGTATCATCACAAACGAGAGATATCAGTACATATCTTCAATCATCGGCTCATGCGTAAAGAAGGCACGCGCCGGAAAAGAGACAGTATCAGACAAAATTGATAGGATTGTTACAAACAGATTTTTGGCACTGCCTATTTTCGCACTCATCATGTGGGCTGTATATTATGTTGCAGTATCATCGCTTGGTGGAATTGTAACAGACTGGACAAACGACACACTCTTTGGTGCGTGGATTCAGCCGGCAGTACAGACATTTATGGAAAATGTAGGCTGCTCTGAATGGCTCGTATCACTTGTAGTTGACGGTATCATCGGAGGTCTTGGTGCACCTATCGGATTTGCACCGCAGATGGCTATCGTATTCTTATTCCTCTCAATCCTTGAGGACTGCGGATACATGGCACGAGTAGCCTTTATCATGGACAGAATCTTCCGTAGATTCGGTCTCTCAGGAAAGTCCTTCATCCCATTCCTTATCGGATCAGGATGTGGTGTTCCGGGAATCATGGCAACACGTACTATCGAGAACGAAAAAGACCGTCGTATGACAATGATGACAGTAACAAATATCCCATGTGGAGCAAAGCTTCCTGTTATCGCACTTATCGCAGGCTTTATCATGGGTGACGGCTGCTGGTGGATGGCACCTCTTATGTACTTTGCAGGAATCGGCCTCACAATCATCTACTGTATCATTTTAAAGAAGACAAGAGCATTTGCAGGAGAACCTGCACCGTTCGTAATGGAGCTCCCACAGTATCATATCCCTTCAGTAAAGGGTGTGCTGTTACACGTATGGGAGAGAGTATGGGCATTCATTAAGAAGGCCGGAACAATCCTTTTCCTCTGCTGTGCAGTTATGTGGTTCCTTTCAAGCTTCGGCATCCAGGATGGCGCATTCGGACTTGTTGACAAAGAAAACAGCTTACTCGCAGTAATCGGATCTGCAATCGCAGTTATCTTTGCACCACTTGGATTCAATACATGGCAGGCAGTTGCATCATCACTCTCAGGCTTTGTGGCAAAAGAGGGTATCGTTTCAACAATGGGTGTACTCGCAGGACTTGGAGAGGTAGAAGAGTATGCAGTAAGCATGCATGATCAGTTTGCAGCATTCTTCCCAACAACAATGGTAGCAGTATCATTCTTGCTGTTCAACCTGTTTGACTCACCATGTCTTGCAGCTATCTCAACAACAGCAAAGGAGCTTAACAACCGTAAGTTCTTCTGGTTTACAATCATTTTCCAGAACGTATCAGCTTACTGTGTAACACTTATGTTCTACCAGATTGTGGGACTTTGCATAGGTGAGGTAGCCTTCAACTTCTGGACAGTAGTTGCATTTGTACTTCTTGCAGGTGTATTATACTTATTGTTCAGAAAGGACCCTAATAAGGCAACAGTAAAGAACACTTCATTTGCGGCATCAAACGTGTAACGGGTTTTTAAATGAGAATCAATCTGGACTTTAACACAGCAGACCTCATAGCAGTCATAGTTCTTCTATGCCTGCTGGGGCTTGCCGTAAAGATAATAATAGGATTTTTCAAGGAAAAGAAATAATGCAGTAGTATATTTAGTAGCATTTGTAGTGAATAGGAGATGATGACATGCTGGCTGATATCATTGTAATTGCAATTCTCGTAGTGATAGTTGCACTTGTAATCAGGACAATAATCAAATCAAAGAAAGCAGGCAAGAGCCTGCAGTGTGGAATGGACTGCAGCCATTGCAAGGGCTGTCATTAATCCACGGCATGGTGTGCATGAAGCACAGGATGGGCATTTCATGGAAAGAACTCATCTGCCGCTTAAGCTGCATCTGCCGGCATCGGTAACGATAGGAGGATGTATGTCGAAAGAAGCAATAGAGCAAAAAGAGGTAATCGTTGGCAAGCTAAAGGACAGCGGATGCAGGATTACAAAGCAGAGACTTATTTTACTTGATGTAATCCTCGAGGGCGAGTGCGGAAGCTGCAAAGAGATTTATTACCGGGCATCGAAGATAGACCGCTCTATCGGGACTGCTACGGTGTATCGGATGATCAATACGCTCGAAGAGATTGGAGCGATAGATCGCAAAAATATGTATAGAGTGCAGGTGTCCTAAGCCTGGTTTTATAGGAATTGTATAAAAAGAAGAACGGCAATAAGGAAAGCACACTGAGAATTAAAGATTCTTAGTGTGTTTTTTGTTGCAATTAATTGAGAATAAAAAGTGTAAAAATGGCAAAAAAACACTTGACATATAGGTATAAGTAAGATATATTTAACTCAGGTTAGAGATAACTAACACGAAAGGAGCCAAAATGTGCCAGGAAGTATTTCAGATTGCTATGAGCATGGATTTAAAGAGCGTGGAAATGCAGCTTGCCCTCCAGTGTGCCCCACTAATTACAGGAGCGAGAATTTCAAATATGCTCATGATAGACAGCACTGATGAGAGTGCCATGAGAGTGATTCTGAGGGCTTCCGGGATATCGCATTTCAGGCTCGCAGCAAGGAATGAGAAAACCGCCTTCCTCTTATTCCGCAGGAGCCTCTTAGAAGCATATCTGAATAATTCAGAGGCTTTGGACATACTAAAGAAAGCGGGATATGAGGATTTTTCATTCGGCAAGATATTACTTAGATTCAAAAAACACTACGAAGCTTATCTGAATGACGAACACAAGCAGTTTCCGCATGAGATGGGGCTTTTGCTTGGATATCCGATAGAGGATGTGAGAGGCTTTATAGAGCATAACGGATGCGGCTGTCTGTATTCAGGATACTGGAAGGTGTACCGCAACGTACCACTCAAAAAGAAGATGTTTGAAGATTTTGAAAAGGCGAAGGAAAGTGTCATACAGCTATTGGCCGAGGATATAGATATGAGGCTGATACTGGAAATATATAAAGAAGAACCGCAGCAGATAGCGGTATAGGAGGAATTAAAATGAGCAAAATCAGTGTAGTTTATTGGTCACAGTCAGGCAATACAGCAGCAATGGCAGAGGCAGTTGCAAAGGGCGTCACAGATGCCGGAAAGGAAGCAGAAATCGTATTCGTAAGCAGTGCTTCAATAGATGAGCTTAAATCAGAGACAGCATTCGCACTCGGATGTCCTGCAATGGGTGCAGAGGTACTTGAGGAGGGCGAGATGGAGCCGTTTGTCACAGAGCTTGAGGGCTGCGTGGCAGGCAAGACTATCGGTCTGTTTGGTTCATACGGATGGGGCGATGGCGAGTGGATGCGCGACTGGGTAGAGCGAATGACAGCAGCCGGAGCTACAGTAGTAGGCGGCGAGGGTGTTATCTGCCAGGATGCACCTGACGATGATGCAAAGACTGCCTGCGAAGAGCTTGGAAAGAAGCTGGCAGCGGTATAAGCACAATATGCATAAGCTATAATGACTAATTCGTTATTCGCAGATATTTAAACATTTCTATAAATATTTGCATGTGGTCGCGACAACAGGAATGGCCACAAAACAAAATGATAGATCACCAAATATTTGGTTTTCTATAAATATATTTTATCTCCGCAAAGTATAAACTTTGCTCCTAGTGTAAATCTGGGCCGGCGAACTTCCCATTCGCCGGCCCGCTCTCTTTTTGATGACATTTGGGCTATTGCATTGGATGGAGTTATTATTATATAATTGTTTCTGCCAGAACTAAGTGCTGAGGAAAAAAACGATATGCTGGAGAATGAGTTTGATATTAAAATGGAAGGTGACAGAAAGGAGCTGTTGAAATCTATGTGTAATCTCAGTCAAGGAATAAAAGAGCGAGGAATTGAACAAGGAATCGAACAAGGACGAAGAGAAGAGCGAATTTCTACATTGGTGACCTTCTTCAAAAATGATGGTACTGTAGCTGCAGCAAAACAAATGCTTAATTCGTCAGATGAGGACATTAAGATTGCTAAGGAACGTCTTTCGATGATTGAAGAGTAAAGATACAAGAAAACACCTCTATTGCAGTGCAATGGAGGTGTTTTTTTCTAATACCGAAATCAGAAAGAATGTAATAAAAAATTCGCAGATTATTACAATCTGCGAAAATCACCTCGGTTAAAACACTAGATATATAATAAACCTTTAGTCAATTTATGTCAACTGCTGTATCTTTTTACATTTTTAAGGGAATATTGGGATGTATTTTATATATTTTTTAGTTTTAGATGGTCAAAATTGTGGTCAGAAATAAATTAAATTATATTGACATTATATATCCGATTTGGGTATAATAACAAAAAGAGTAACCAAATTGGATATATTTTTTATGGGAGGTTTGTTATTATGAACATTAAGGAAATACGAAATACTACCGGCCTTTCGCAACGTAGTTTTTCAAAGATGTTCAATATACCAATAAGTACATTGCAGAAATGGGAGCAGGGAGAAAGCTCACCGACACCGTATATTATAAAATTGATTGCCAACCAGTTACCGATAGATAATAATAATATGTGTAAAATTGAAGATAATAATGGTAAGATTTATTATTATAACAGAGACGCTGGGTATTTAATTGATTCAATAGGTACAAAAATCAAGATAGGTGAAGATCTTGATGGTGTTAAGGAAAAAAATCTTTCATTATATGTGGCTGATTTATTTGAATCCTATTATGAAATAGTTGATAAATTTAATCGTGACTGTAGACTTGATAAAACAGAAGATATTATATGGAGTTAATATATGGCGAAGAAAATAGCTAAAGAATACTATTTAATGCATAAAGATATACCTGTTTGCCTGATGGAGCTGACAGAAGGTGGAACTCTCGGAAATTACAGAAAAAATGAAGCAGCTCTTGCCCACTTTCCTATAGGTGGACAGATGAATGATATGAAATTTCATGATTGGTGGAAGGACAGAGCTATTCCTAAGACGAGGCACGGAGCTAAGACTGCCCTGCAAAGACTTGGATATTCTTCAACAAACAGTGCTTTGGTAGATAATTTGGCCTTAAGTTTGTCGGATTGTTATTGGATTAAACCTCGTGGTGAAGATATCGAATGGAAAGATGTAAATCTGTTTACAAATGATTTCGTAGATACATTTGGTGAAATAACACTAAACAAGGACAATTTACTTGATTTAAGGAAGAAAACAAAATTTAACTGCGCTGCTTCACAGGGAGAACTTCAGAAAAAATGGTGTATTGACACTTCAGGCCGCAGATATATGATTAAAGGTAATTATGGAGAATCATACCAGCAAAGTATAAACGAACTATTTGCAACAGAACTTCATAGAAAACAAAAATTTGAAAATTTCACAGTATACACTCCCACATTGTTAACAGTAGAAGGTGGAATTGAAGGACTTGGATGTCTTTCATATGATTTTTGCTCAGAAAATCTGGAATGTATCAGTGCATGGGAATTATTGCAATCAGTCAAGCTTAAGCAAAATGAATCATATTATTATCCATTGAAAAAGGTCTGTCTTGGTTTGGGAATAAAAGAAGAAGAGTTTGATTATTTTATGGATTATGAAATAATGACTGACTATCTCATTTCAAATACCGACAGACACATGAATAATATTTCTATAGTCAGAAATCCTGACACATTAGAAATACTTGGATTTGCACCTATATATGATTCCGGTAATTCTATGTTCTATAATATTCCATACGAGCATCTTGGTTCAATTCGTATTGATGAGATAAAGACACATTCTTTTATTTCTAAAGAAGTACGGCTTTTATCATATGTAAAGGATAGAAATATTGTAAATATTGATAAAGCAGAAATGGATTTTAGTTTGTATAAAAAAGATTTAATCGAACGTCATATGCGTATCCCAAGGCTACAAGCATTATATGAAAAGAAACTCACAAAGCTGAGAGCATTCCAAAATGGTAAAGATATATGGAAAACAGATAAATATTAAGTATTTCATTCCTCTTCTATTGAAATAAATAATCACAAGGAGGCATACATTATGTCAAGAAGAGGAACCAACATCAGAAAGAGAACCGACGGACGCTGGGAGGGGCGCTACTACATAGTAGACACAGCCGGCAGTAAAAAGTGCAAATCGGTATACGGCCACAGCTATAAGGAAGTAACAGAAAGGCTGCTTACAGCGAAAGCTGCTTCACTTAATCAAACAGCAGCTCCAAAGCAGCCCGCTATCACCGTAAAAGCAGTCGCGGAGAAATGGCTTGAAAGCATCGCAACAAGCCGGAAGTGCTCTACCATTCAAAAGTATTCTACTATATACAACAAATATATCAAACCGAACTGGGGAGAAAGCGTCATAGATGAGTTAAATCAGAATGAAATACTCAAGGAGTTGCCTGAGACAGCCGGTGAGAGCATTACAAAGAGCATACTTTGTATATTCAATTCTATCCTTGCATATGGAGCTGCCACATATGGCACCGGAGAAATTCATCTGTCGTACAGGGCAAAACGTTCATCCGTCACATCCTCAAACAACATAAATACAATCAATACAACAGACCAGCAAAAGCTAACCGAGTATCTTCTTACCGAGCTTGATATCTATAAGCTCGGTATTTTATTGTGCCTTTTTATGGGGCTGCGTTTAGGAGAAATTTGTGCCCTGAAATGGGAAGATATCGACATGATTAGCCGTACTCTGCATGTCAATCGCACAGTGCAGAGACTTTCGGTAGATACTGTACACACATCCGGTTCATCACAAAATAACCACACATCCACGAGAAAGACTTCTTTATATATAGATTCACCAAAGACTTCAAATTCACTTCGTGAGATTCCTATTCCGGACTTTATATATGACAAGCTGTCAGATTATTATAACACTTCAATAAAAGGTGACTCTTATTTTCTAAAGAAAAATCAGCCTATGGATCCCCGCACTTATCAGAATAGATTCCATATCTATATAAGAGAAGCAGGTATCGGGAATACTCACTTTCATGCATTGCGCCACACCTTTGCCACAAACTGTATCAGCAGCGGCGCCGACGCTAAGAGTGTAAGTGAAATTCTTGGACATTCCAATGTAAATATTACATTGAATCGCTATATGCATCCAAATCTGGAGACCAAGCGCTCCGCAATCAATTCTATAGTTATCCCATAAATGGTCAGAAAAATGGTCATATTTATATAAAATGCTTATTTTATACATAAGGGAGGTTGGATTTCGCAGATTGTAATAATCTGCGAAATCCAACCTCCTTTTTAATGTAGTGTTTCACCTGGAGGCAGCAAATGAGCATACATCTTTACAAGCACAACGAAGATGCATACAGAGCAGTCGAGACCATGCTGGAGGAAAAGCAGATGGCAGCCGTCATCCATCCGACCGGCACGGGCAAGTCGATGATAGCCTTCAAGCTCGTGGAGCAACATCCACACAAGCACTTTCTATGGCTATCGCCAAGTGAGTACATCTACAAGACACAGCTTGAGAACATAGACACACAGTTCTCAAACATAGAATACATGTCGTACAGCAGACTCATGAAGCATGAGGACAGCATAGACACCCTGCACCCTGACTATATCATACTCGATGAGTTCCACCGTTGTGGAGCCGCAGAGTGGGGCAAGAGTGTGAGAAAGCTTCTGGAAGCATATCCGAAGGCAAAGCGCCTGGGGCTCTCAGCGACAAACATACGCTATCTGGACAACCAGCGCAATATGGCAGAGGAGCTCTTTGAGGGTAACATAGCCTCAGAGATGACACTCGGAGAAGCAATCGTGAGGGAAATACTTCCGGAGCCTAAATATGTCATAGCCATGTATTCATACAAGAAAGAGCTCGAACAACTGAAAAAACGAATCGAGGGCTTATCAAACCCGGGACTTGTATCGGAAAACGAAAAGCTTCTAGAGCAGCTAAAGCGTGCACTCGAGCAGGCAGACGGCCTCACAGAGGTCTTTGCCAGACAGATGACAAAGCCTGATGGCAAATACATAGTATTCTGCTCGGGCAGAGAGCATATGGATGAGATGAAATCGCAGGCTGCCGACTGGTTTAGCAAGGTGGACAAAAAGCCACACATATACACAGCGTACTACAACGAAGCATCGACCAGCAAAGCCTTTGCCGAATTCAAAAAGGACACAGGAAGCCACTTAAAGCTCCTCTACTGCATAGACATGCTGAACGAGGGCATACATGTGGACGATGTGGACGGAGTAATACTGCTTCGCCCTACGGTGTCACCAATCATCTATCTGCAGCAGATAGGCAGAGCATTGTCAGCAGGAAGCAAAAACCAGCCGGTCATATTTGACCTGGTCAACAACTTCGACAGTCTGTACTGCATAGACTGCCTGAAAAACGAGATGCAGGAAGCATTTTTGCTGTATCCGGACACTCACTCGCCAAGAGAGCACTTTGACGACAGATTCCGCATTATTGACGAGACAAAGGACAGCAGGGAGATATTCATGCGCCTACAGGAAAATCTGGGAAGCGCGTGGGACACATACTATGAGGCAGCAAAGCAGTGGTATGAGGAAAATGGAAATCTCAGGATACCAAAGAGCTATGTAACTGAGTCAGGACTCACGCTGGGAGCATGGATAAACACCCAGAGGCGTGTGAAGTCAGGCAATATATCCGGAAACCTCACCTGGGAAAAGATACAAAAGCTAAACGACATAGGCATGATATGGGATGTCACGGACTCAAGCTGGCAGGAGGTACTTGAAGAACTGAAATGCTACCGCAATACCTACGGCAATCTGGACATCAAGGCCAAATACGTGTCACCTACAGGCTTCAGGCTCGGCTCATGGATCAACAACATGCGCTTCAAGGTGAAAAAGTATGGCATAGAGCAGGCACTCACCGATGAGCAGAGAAAAGCACTCGAGGAGCTTGGCATGATATGGGACCACAACAAGCAGAAGTGGGAAGAGTACTACAGTGCAGCCAAGGCCTACTACAAGGAGCGTGGAAACCTCGAAGTGCCTGCAAAGTACGTTACAGCAGACGGTATACCGCTTGGACGGTGGCTGTCAAACCAGACTAATAGCCGCTCAATGACAGACGAGCAGCTACAGCGCCTGCAGAGCATAGGCTACAGGTCAGAAAGCAAGACCGCTATACAGTGGAACAGAAAGTTTGAGCTTGCAAAAACATATTACGAGAAAAACGGCAATCTGGACGTGCCGGTATCATATTCTACAGACGGAGTGAAGCTGGGACGCTGGATATCAAATATCAGATGCAAAAGAAAAAACCCTAACGCCAGCGGCATGGTGCTCGACACAGAGCGCATAGCAAGGCTTGACAGCATAGGGATGAACTGGAAATAGGGTCATCAGGAAATACAGGGAGACATAGAAAAAATGTACAGAAAGAAAGGAAGAGGCTGGACCAAGCATATAGACTTTATGCTCTTAGATGTCCTGTGTATGCAGATAGCATTCATAGTTTCATACATATGGCGCTTTGGACCTGGCAATCCATACACAGATAAGGACTACAGGATATTGGCAGCAGCATTTCTGCTCATAGATTTCTTCGTGGAAATAGTATCCGATGCCTTCAAAAATGTATTGAAGCGCGGCTATCTCGATGAGCTCATAGCTACATGTAAGCATGTGGTGCTTGTAGAAATATTAACAACCTTCTTCCTGTTCGCTACACAGATGGGCGAGATATATTCGCGTATGTCTTACTACATCATGATTCCAATATATATTCTCGTGTCGTACTTAGGCAGAGTGGTGTTAAAGAAAATTATCAAAAAAAGAAGCTTTGCTTCATCGAAAAAATCACTCTTTGTCATAGCACCGGAAAAGCTCCTTGAGGAGACACTTCAGGGAATAAAGGATAATAGCTTTGGATACACACAGATAGTGGCAGCGGCAACAGATGCCGATTTGAAGGGCAAAACAATATGCGAAATACCAATAGTAGCAAATCACGATGGGATAGTGGACTACGCCTGTGAGGAATGGGTGGATGAGGTGCTTATCCCACCATGTGCGGAGAGCGAATATCCCTATGAAATGGCAGACATATTTCTTGAGATGGGAATAGCTGTTCACAGAGGCATCACCAAAAACAAGGTTATGGCAGGCAGCTTTAATCAGATAGAAAAAATCGGTGACTACACAGTCATCACCGCCAGTATGAATTATGCAAGCACCACACAGCTTCTTGCAAAAAGAGGCATGGACATACTCGGAGGACTGGTCGGATGCATCATCACTTTGATAGTGACGATATTTGTGGGACCGGCAATCTATATAGCATCACCGGGACCGATTTTCTTCGCACAGGAGCGAATCGGCAGAAACGGAAGAAAGTTCAGGATGTACAAATTCAGAAGTATGTACATGGATGCCGAGGAGCGAAAGAAGGAGCTTGCGGCACAAAACAAGGTGAGCGACGGAATGATGTTCAAGATGGACTTCGATCCGAGAATCATAGGCAACAGGATACTGCCGGATGGAACAAAGAAAACCGGCATAGGACAGTTTATCAGGAAGACATCTATAGATGAACTGCCACAGTTTTGGAACATCCTCAAAGGAGATAGCGGTATAATAGGGACAACCAAGAAAAACCTTGATTTTACAAGGGTTTCGCTGGCTTAGTCGAATCTGGTTATGATGATTTTTCTGCATGGTTGTGTCGGGTGAGTAGCGGAACTATGAAAATTGAATGGTTTCTTGGATGCTTATTTTGACCCACACTATAAGCTGAAAAATTATGATAAGGAGGTTTGACCTAGCCTGCGGATGCTCTTCAAAAAGAACATTCACAGGCTAGTTGTCGTGTTAGAGAAGCCTTTAAGACTGTTAAAAACAAGTAACTATTTCATTCTGTTAGGAAGGAGGATGTATTATGCCACATTCAAACAAAAAAATGATTTCGTTCTTTTTGACAACAAAATGTAACCTGTGCTGTCGGTATTGTTACAACGCAAAGGAAAGAAACTGTATTGTTGAACAGACTTTAAATTTTGAAATCGCAAAAAATGGGATTGATTGGTATTTCAATAATAACCCAAGTCGCCATATAAGATTTTATGGTCCAGGAGAACCTACACAAGAATTCGAAATGCTAAAGAGAATTACAGAGTATGCTAAAAATCATCCTAATAGGGGATCAGATGTTACTGTAGAAATTCAGACAAATGGTGTATTCACTGAAGCAATTCGTAACTGGGCATTAGAAAATTTTAATATCATGTGGATGTCCTTTGATGGAATGAAAGAGATTCAGGATTATAACAGACCTTTAAATCCACAATATGCTCATCTATACAATGGACGTACATCAGCAGAAGTCCTTGAAGATAATGTAAGATGGCTTATTGAAAATAAGAATGACCGTAATCTTATGGTAGGAGCAAGGGTCACTATTACGGATAAGAACATCAGTAAACAGATGGAAATGATTGATTATTTCTATGAATTGGGAATCAGGTATGTGTGGACTAATCCTCTTTTCTATACTGTTGGGCGAGTTCCTGTATGTCAGGATATTAAGAAAAAAGAAGCGTACCATTTTGATATGGATTTGTATTTATCAGAATATATAAAAGCTTTTTACTATGCAAAGGGCAAAGGAATGTTTTGGGGAAGCTTTTTGTCAATCAATTTTGATGGAGAATCTCCTTATCATTGTAGATGTTGCACACCATTAGAAGCTCCGCATTTAACTCCTGACGGATACATATCAGCGTGCGACATGGTTGTATTGGGAGCAGAGGCATATCATATGTCCCCATTTATTGTAGGAAAATGGAATGAAAGTTCTAATGAATTTGAGTTGGATTATGAGAAAATACAACGCTTAAACATGCGTAAATCAACAGAAATGGTACATTGCAAGTCATGTCCGGCTCAACTACATTGTGGTGGGTATTGCCTTGGAGAAACTGTAAATGAATCTGGAAAACTTGATGGTCAAAATGTTGTAAAGTGCAATGCTGTTCGTAAGTTGTTAAAGGAAATTGGAACAAGTGAACCATATAAATATTTACACCCATAGGAGGAAGATTTAATGAAAAAAAGTGCATTAGTAATGGGATTTGATAACAGTGTAATTGCTAGAGAAAGTATTCTTTTATTAATTAATGAAGGATACTATGTTGTTGCAGGATATGAAGGAGATTCTATTAATAGAGAAAAATTCGTTGAGGACAATGGTATATCTTCCGAATTAGAATTTGTTCAGATTAATTACTCATCTGGCGAAACTGTAAATACTTTTGTTTCACAGGTTTCAAATAGGGAATATACAGTCATTGTAAATTGTTATGCGACGTTAGCGGAAACTGCGGACAAAGGATTAAGACATGAATTTTTTGATTTTGACTATATGGAATTTTCGAGAGTCATGAATGCAAATGTAACGGCCATTGCGGCAATTGTAATTGGTTTAAAAGACAACATTGTTGAAAATGGTTGCATAGTTAATGTTACCAGCAGTGCGGCTTTTGAAGGAGCTTTTGCAACTATTTCGTACAATGCTAGTAAAGCTGCTATTGAAAATTTAAGTAAATCCCTTGCAAATAATCTGGGACCATACCGGAATATTAGAGTTAATTGTGTTGCGCCTGGATGGATTCCGCAAAGTGAATCAGTGGTAGAGGGAAATATTGTGGAATTAGCGAATAAATGTACGCCAGTCAGTCAATATGGAAAAGCTAAAGATGTTGCAAAGGCTGTGCTTTCACTGATTGATAATGAATATGCGAATGAGACTACCTTAAAAATTGATGGCGGCATAACCAGTAGCTATATGATGTATTTGCTGGAATCAGCAGATTTATCAGGACATGAAACAAAAGAAGTTATGAATCAACTTACAAAACTTGTGGATTCAGTGAAGTCAAGTGTTAAAAAGGAAATTAACTAATTATGAGCGCACAAAAAGATAAGCAAAGTAAAGCCCAGACTATACAGACAGTTGTATTTGTATGTCAGATTATTAGTACGCTTATTATTCCACTTATTTTGACAAAGTGGAATAGTATGACGATTGATCAGGGCATTGCTATTTTAGTTGCAGATGTTTCTGTTTTATTTTTAACAAGTGAGTTTTCCAATAAGTTTATTTTAGATGAATATGAGGAAAAAACGGATGGAGAATATGCGAACTTAAAAGATGAATATGCAAATCTGAAAAATGAACTGTTAATCATTGAAGAAAGCCTAAAACTAGATGATTTGTATAAACGGATTTACATGCTGGAAAATTCAGAACAAAAAGAAATATATCTCAATTCTATGAGATTATACATTAATACTATGAATGACAGGATAATGGGGGCACGTTCTGGTGCATTGTCAAGACACGATTATTATCCTAGTTTTGAACTTAATTGTATATATAATTCCTTTTCAATATGTAGTGCTTCATTTCGCTGCCCCAAATGAATACTAGATGTCATATATGTCATCATAATACGTAGCCATAAATCAAATTCGTTATTTACAGATGAAATTAGTCTGTAGGGCTTTAAAATTTCCAAAGCTTTTATTCGATCCATTTGATTTAATGTTTTGGTTAAAACCAATGATAAAAGCAAATCTTTTTCAGCTAATAATTCTACTGGGAGAATCTATAATATTTTTTTGTATTGTCAACATATTTGATTAAATCCCTTTGATATATATAAGTTATGGTTTCCGGAACATGCCTTATCATCAAAAAACTAAAATAACGGATAACTCTTGATTATCCATGAAAGGTTAAAAGTAAAAAAGCAATCCATCGACTACAGTACTGATGGATTGCCAAGTAAAATTATATCTGAAAATTTTTTCTAGGATGTTTTGTTGTAAGTATATCTCTCTGCTTTGACATGGCAACATGGGTATAAATCTCTGTAATATTAATAGAACTATGTCCAAGCATTTCCTGAATATAGCGAATATCAACATCTGCCTCCAAAAGACTTGTTGCAAATGTGTGGCGGAACATATGCGGAGTGATATGTAATTCAATCGCAGCAAGAGAGGAGTATTTGTTGATCATTCTGCGGACGGTTTGGTCTGATAATGCCCGACCTGCCTGATTTACAAAAAAATGTTTACAGCTATGGATTTCAGATAGAAATTCTTTTTCATATTTGTTCAATATACTGATAACATCATCATTTCCAATCTGTATTCTTCGTTCTTTAGAGCCTTTTCCATATATCAGGATAGTTCTGTCATACAAATTTACATCATTCATTCCCAGAGAGCATAGTTCGGAAATTCTTATTCCGGTTGAAAACAGGAGCTCTGCAATTGCAGCATCTCTTAAAGCATTTCGTCTCTGATAATTTGTTTTTCCATCGTTGCATTGCTTATATATGGTTTTTAGAAAAACTTCCAATGTATGGAGCGGAATTATTTTTGGGAGAATGACAGGTTCACGGAATTTTATCTGCATTTTATAAAACGGATTTTTCTCAATGACTTCCCTATATTCCAGATAGTGAAAAAGAGCTTTTACGGATGCAATTTTTCTTTTGACAGTTTTTGGTTTGTAATTTTGATGCAGATAGACAATATAATCTTCTAATATTGCTTGGGAAATATTGGGGATATCTGTTGGTGGTATCTGTTCAGTAAATTGCCTTAAATCAATCCGGTAGGCTTTGAGGGTTTTTTCATCTAGTCTTTTTTGGTATTGGCAATACTCAAGATACTTACTTATCTGTTCATTTAAGTTGTTCATAATGGACTCTCCTTTGTTTTTTATTTGTTCAAAACTATATTATACAGAGGTTGTATCGGCGGTCATACTGTACAAGGCTGATTTATTTGCAGACTTGTGATATACTGGAAGCGGTAGCTCCCTACGCTGCTCGTAATAATCACACACCTCTCCGCAGTGAGCAGCAGGCAACGATCTTATGGTCGGCGAAGATGTGAGAAAAGATAGTCGAAAATGAATCATATTACCCAAAAGAATAGGGGGTGTATATTATGGGAATCTTGTCACTGTTTCAAAGAAAACAGAAAAATACACAAGCAATTACAAAAAATAATGTTTCTCTGGGTAGGGCAGCAGATAGCATTCTTAATTAACGAGGAAAACAAATAGTGGATGGACTTAACAAAACCACAGCTAGTACCGGTACGCCGATGGATAAATTGCATGGTGGGGCAAAAAGAATGGCTCAGATGTCAAACATAGGTGGCGGTTCAAAAGCAACTGGTGGAGGTGGCGTTTATGAAGGAATGAAAGCAATGCTACAATACACATGGGCCAACACCGTGAAAATAAGAAGGCTGAAGCCGAGAATGTGGTTAAGAAGCTGTTGGTCGGCGGTATGAGCGCGGACGAGATTCTGGAAAAACTGAAATAAACACCAAGAAAAAAAGAAATGCCGTGTGGACAAACTGAACTGATCTATGATAGTGGCTGTATTTGTTAATTTAGAAAAAGTAAGAAATTGTAAAATAGCAATTATGTTATTTGGAAAAATGTGAGATTATAGTAAAGGATGCGTCTGTTAGATCGATGAAAGCAATTTGCAATAAATAAGGTGTCTGACACCGGCAATTTTTCATAAATCTCTAAATTCTTTATAAACAGTAACGCATGGACAATCAGTCATGGCAGAGTGCTTGCGGCAAAGAAGGTCATTAACCATAGCTCTTGAAGAGGCAAAGAAGGTATCACGAGAGACCAGTGCATCGCTTTCCAGAATGAATGGAACAATCGACAATATACCGTGGAAAGAAGATGATTTGTAACACCTTGATAATTTAGCATATCTGTGGTAGCATAGGTAAAGAATTCTGATAAGCAGGAGGTTTTCTTATGAATGAGCAGTTGCTGAAAATGAATGGCTTATCAGTGAAAATTCTGGATGCATTATCATTTGAATCGCATCTGGGAATTACGTGAAGAAAAATTTGCATTATTTTGATAAAGAATTGTTAATTGCCGAACTGGTAGCGATGACTGAGTGGCTGGATGAACAGGAAATCTTTTCAGGTATTGCATTGGATTACAGAGTCAAGAGTTTTGATTCTATACTTCTGAAGTATGACCGTTACTACCCGGATCATCAGACACGCAAGGTGTTTAATGATATTTTAGGGTTCCGGGCTTTTTGTGATAGCTACGACCAGATATTGGAAGAAGAATCCGTTCAGTTCCGAATCGCTGATATGTCAAGCGGAAAAGCAGTGGACGACGGATACAGAGGCGTTCATGTGTACTATCAAAAGAGTGGAAAACATTATCCTATAGAAATCCAGTTTAATACACTGTTTGACAGACAGCTCAATAACTGGCTTCACGATTACCTGTATAAGAAAAATTATCCGATAGAGACAGGAAGAATCATGCGCGAAAAGTATGAGAGTGGCTTGATTCGAAATGAACATGAATTTAAGGAGATGCTGAATAATGTGTTATTTAGTAGCGAAAGATTGTGATGCACATGGCTGTTTTGCTCTGAAAACAACTCATGGAAAGCATCTGGTAGAATTAAAGAGGGAATTGAATAAGGTCGTTGGGTATAAGGGAATACAGCTTGTAACAATCAGCAGGCCAACTGCGTATGGCGAGTACGCACCTTACCACTTTGTGGATACAGAGCAGGAGTTTCAGGCTATCGTCAAGGGACTTCGTCCATGAAAAAAATGCCGTGTGAACTCCAGGAGTTCACACGGCATTTTTTGAAGGCTGGTATATAGCTTATAACGGAAATAAAAAGAGTGTCAGAAAAATGAATTTATCAAAAATACATCATATTGCAATCATCGTATCTGACTACGAAGCCGCAAAGGATTTCTATGTGAACAAGCTGGGATTCTCTGTCATCAGAGAGAACTACCGCCCTGAGCGTAAGGACCGGAAGTTGGAACTAAGTGTCAATGAACACACGGAGCTGGAGATCTTCGCTGAAAAAACCGCTTAAGCGAGTGAACCGGCCGGAGGCCTGCGGTCTGCGTTATCTTGCATTTTTCGTTGATAGCGTGGAACAGACAGTGAATGAGCTGACGGAGGTATGAATTGAATGTGAGCCAATCCGTGTGGATGATTACACCGGCAAGAAGATGACATTCTTCCACGACCCGGATGGACTGCCGCTGGAACTGCACGAATAATTATGGGAGAGAAAAGAGCATATAAAGCCAGAAAGCCTGGCGGCGGCCGGAAAAAGTTAAAGCCGGAATACGATGCCGGGAAGAATCTGAAAGATCAGATGGATGCGGCTGTGGCGCTCTATGAGGAGGACTGCTCCCTCCAATCCATCGCCGATGTGCTAAACCTAAACCCAATCAAAGTGAGAAAGCTGCTCATCACAGCCGGTGTGTATGAATCAGAAGTGGCGGAGAAGGTACAGGACACGTTTGAGAGGTATCGAAAAACGCAGGACTATAAAACTTCCATTCTCTCAACGGCAACAGTCCTTGGCCTATCCAAAGCCTCCGTCACATCGTACCTGCCTTATGAAAAAGGCGTGTACTTTCCAAACATAGCAGATAAAGAGAAAATCAGCGTAGGAGCAGAGCGGCAGCGGAGATACAGAGCGGTAAGAAAACTGAGAACCGAGCCGACAGAAGAGCATCTGTGGGAGGTGGTTCTTCTTTATGCAGGTGTGCGTTTCAAAACGTACTCAGGTTTACCCTTTACCTATGAAATACGAAAGGGCCGGAATGGGCAATGCAATTATGCGGAACTTTTAGAGCAGTGATGGCTGCTCACCCAGACAAAGCGCATTGAAACAGCGAAAAAACACGGGCATCCGTCTTGGTTGCCCGCGCATAAAAAGAATGATACACAGAAAGAGGGTGCACGGTGTTCTTTATATCATGCCTATGCTACTGCCGACAGCGATACTCTATACAGAATTATCTTCTGCTGACCGCTTTCAAAGCTTTTAACTCTTGCTGTAAATTCTTTTTGTTTGCAATACTTCTATACACTATTCGCCATACCCAGAAAAATGGCAGCGTCCACGGATGACTATAAACAAACGGATAATACAATTTGCAAAATTCTCTTCCGGGAAAAAGCCGTACACAGCAGTATTTTAGCTTCGTCCGGAGAGTGATATCTTCTGAGTCTTCCTGAAGCTCATGCAGACGATTGTTAACGCTGTTACCGACTGTTCCGTAAGTGGTCGCATCACAATAGTACAGCAGCATTTCCTTTTCATCCTCGGTCAGTTCGATCTCTGCCAGAGGCCGAACGGCAGAAAACAGCTTTTCTGCCAGCACACGGCTGTGCTGCTCATATTCTGCGATTCCAAGCTGCGTCAGCTTTTGTTCCACTTCGTCCCGATCCATGATGTCGCCCAGATGCCGCTCCATCACATAAATATCGGCCAGTGTGCGGACACCTGTTCCGCTGTGACTGTAATGCTTGTATGCGTGTGCAAGGGCAAATACATAAAAGTCTTCGGGCGTAAAGGCAAACTGATATACTGTTCCATCTACCGGCAGTAAGCGTTCTTTTACATTCTCATACTGTTCGGTATACTGCTCGGCCAATTCCTTATACATCCCGTGAAACAGGGAAACATGCATTTCAAAATTATAAATAGGCGCTTTTTCATATACATCGTGATTGCCCTTCCTGAAAGAAACAGTCTTGTAGCCCCGGTTTTGAAAAATCTCCCGCACCTGTTCACGTCCGGAAGGGTCAAACAAAATGTCGTTGTCCGCCATCTCCCGCATGCCGGGCTTCGGGTACCAGTCTTTCAGGATGCTGCCTTTCAGGGGCATATACCAGATGCCTTGTGTTTCCAGCTCATGCAGAATGGCCTTACGCTCGGCATCCAGCAGCATATTTTTTCGGATCGCCTTATTTTTGGCTTCGAGCCATTGCTTCTTTGTTGTTTCATCGGCATTTGCAAAAATCGCAGTTTTCTCCAATGCCATGCAGACCATGGAAGAGACCGAATGCTTTTTTGCCATGATCAGAAGCTGCTTCAGATCCGCATCGGCCAAAATTTCTTCTTGCGCAGAAGTGCCTTGGAGCGCACACGCCATCAAATAAAGCAGGTGTTTCCTTGTCTGGGTCATTGTACTCATTTTGCGGTTCCTCAATATTCATTCCAATGGCTGTAGATTTCGCTGATAATATCCCGCAGTTCTTTGAGCCGTGCTTCCTGCTGCTGTTCATAGCGGTCAAATTCTGCTTTGGCACGTTCTGTCTTTCCTTCTTTTTGTGCCAGAACCCAAAATGCTGTATCGGCATCACGGTATTCCAGCTTTTTTTCGGATACATATTCATCCAACACATTCAGACAATTTGTGATGTCCTTTTCTGCCAACGTATGATCGTGCAGGCTATCAAGGTCAAAACAAATTGCCATGCTGGTGTGCGCAGAAACCAGCGTAGTTATCAAACGGCTGCTGGAGACCGTGGCACGAAGAGACCCATACGGAAGATAAAGGATCTCGTCCTGTATGCCATCGTCCAGATTGGTGCGGTATCGGAACAACGTCTGGTATCCGTGCTGTGCCAGCAACGCCCGATTTTCTTGTGTATCGTCTTGATTCCGTAAAAGAACAATCGGTTTCCATACGGTGGTGTATTTTGCGATCATTTCCTGAAGATCCGCTACTGTGTCCAGCGTATCATCCTGCATGGAATGAATAAACAGAACAAAATCATAATTTTCCGCAGCAGACGCTTTGATGATGTCCCGCAGCGTCTCTTTATCCAGTGAGCAATTCAGCAGGATCGTCGGGGTGAAGGCATGGCCTGCACTCAATTTCTTTACAAGCTCAATATCCTTCGCGGAAGATACCCTGAAGCAGGGGACCGCACCGGATATATCCGTGTTGGCGGAAATTGCCTTCTCCCGCTTGTCTAATTCGGATTGGATCTCTCGGAGCTCCTGTTCATAAGGGGCGGCCTGCTGCTGCAATGCACGCATTTGTGACAGTCTCCGCCGTTCCTGCTGACGGTTCATCCATGACAGTCCGATCAGGAGCGCAGAACAAACAATGATCACACCAACCGCAAAGGTCTTGCTTTTCCAAAATTTCATAATGTTACCCTATTTTGCTTTTCTGTCGGATGCCATCTTTGGAAAAAGACAGCTCCCTGTCAAAAAAATCGGTCTGATCTGTGCGGTGCGTGACCATCAGCACTGTTTTGTCGGTCATGCGGCGCAGATTTTCCAACAACTGCTGCGCAGTTGCTTCGTCCAAGGCACTGGTGGCCTCGTCCAGCATCAGAATGGGATGCTCTGAGAACACGGCACGGGCAATGGCGATGCGCTGCATCTGCCCTTCAGAAAGCCCCTGCCCGTGTTCGCCCAGCATGGTATCCAGCCCTTTTTCCAGCTTCTGCACAAAATCCTCTGCGCAGGCAATGCGCAGGGCACGGAGGATGCCGGCATCATCCTGTGCTTTGCACGGGTCGCCAAAGGAAACGATATCCCGGATCGTACCGGAAAGCAGCTGATTGCCCTGCGGCACATAGGCAAACAGGCTGCGCCACGCCGCCGTGAGCGGCTGTGTGCCGCTGGTGGTTTCCAGCGTGCGTGAACCGGCATCCAGCGGGTAAAGGCACATCAGCAATTTCAGCACCGTGCTTTTGCCGCAGCCGGACGGCCCGGTGAACGCGATGTACTCGCCCTTGCGGATGGTCAGGTCAATGTCCTTCAGTACCACAGGCATGGGCGGCTGTTCTTCCTCTGCGCGGACAGGCGGCTGATAGGTAAAGCTGGCGTGTTCCAGCCGAAGCGCCGTCAGCTTGGTGCGATAGAACTCCAGCACTTTTTCCTCTGCAAGCGGGTGCTCGCTGTCCGGTGCAAAGGCTTCCGCTTCCATCAGGCGCTCCGTGCTGGCAAGCATGGCGTAATAACGCGGCAGATACCCCGTAATGTTGGCAAACGGGCTTTGCACCTGCCCCACCAGCTGCATGATCGCCATCAGGTTTCCGTAGCTCATCGTTCCGGTCAGGATACCGTATCCGCAAAAGCCGATGCCCAGCAGATATGCGCCGTTCATCGCACCGGCAAACCCGATGTTGCACAGGTTGGAAAAGTTGCTGCGCTTCATCCGCGCGGCCTTGTGCTGTTCCATCAAGCTGGCCGCCTGTGCCGCAGTCTGCTGCTCCTTTGCAAAGGTGCGCACGATGAGCAGGCTTTCCAGCCGCTCCTGCAAAAAGACCCGCAGGGTGCCGTCCGCTTCCTGAATATTTTTGTGCAGGCGTTTCAGAATTTTCCGAAATCCATACGTCAGCGCAAGCATGGCTGCACCGCCGGGCACCAGCACCCAGAAAAACCGCGGTTCCAGCCATAAGATGGCTGCCAGTGCGCCGAACAGCCGCACCAGCATTCCGATCAGACCGGGCACGATCTGCGTAACACCGCCTGCAATGATGGTGGTGTCCGATGTAAGGCGGTTCATCCACTCGCCGGAGTGCACCGCCGTGACCGACGCATAGTTCCCGGTGAGCAGTGCCGCAAAGAGCCGGTGCTTGAAGCGGTTTTCCACGGCGGCGCTGGTGTACTCACTCAAAAAGCGGCTCCCCGCGCTTAACACGATCTGCCCCAGCAGGATGCCCACCAGCAGCGCCAGCGATGCCCAAAAACCGCCCTGCACCCCGTCCACGGCCATGTTGATAATGCGCCGCAGTACAAAGGCAAAGGCGATGCTGGAAACGCTCAGCACCGCCTGTACTGCAACCAGAACGCCTACCAGAAGCTTGGCTTTTCCCGTTACGATGCTGAGCCATTGTAAGGTGTTTCTTTGTTTCATTGGCACAGCTTCCTTTTTATTCTTCCGGGCAGGTCACGGCACCACAGCACCGCCGCGCGCAGGTAGAACAGATCGCACCACAGATGCACATACAGTCGGTAGCGCTGATCCGTGACCGGGAGCTTTTGTCCATCCCGGATCACTGCCGTCAGCACGCCGATGATATGCCGGTCGGTTATGCCGGTCTCCCGCTGCCAGCGGTTGTCCCCGCAGAGGACATAATCGTTTTTGCGTACTTTCAAAATACGGTGGAGCACATATTGTCCGCTATCCCGGCGGTAGAGCGGCACATCGTATTTGTTCAGTCGTCCTTCCGGTTTGCGGGCGATAAGCAGCAGGTCTTTGCCCTGCCGGATCAGCGGCAGCATACTGTCGCCTACATTGCGGTAAAGCAAAAAGCCATTGTGCGCAATCTCCTCTTCAAAGGTCGATTTACGCATCCAGCGCACCGATTTTTTTCAGGTTGTTGATGACCATATCCACATCCTCGGCCATCACAGCGCGGGGTGCATCGTACTTTTTGCACATAGCGTCCAGAATGGCTTCCTTGGTGGTTTCGGTTTTGAGCTGGTCAATGATAAACGCGGCGGTGGCATTGCTGCGCACCATGCCGGCAAAGCCGCCGCCGGCTTCTACCATCACCTGCTCGCCGTCCATTTCCTGCGTGACAAATGTATCTTTCAGTTTCATATTTAAACGTCCTTTCTTAGAACGGTGTTTTTTCAAGAGAAGGCAGGCCGCCGAAACGACCTGCCTTCTGTAAAAGATCAGCTCAGTTCGGTCTGGCAGGGATGGTAGGAATAGCCTGGGCACCAGTTGTCGAATCCACAGCTGGTCGTGATAACATCCTCGGCCTCAAACTCGATGACTTCCATCTGAGCCTTTGTGTACTTTTCCATGCTTACACATCTCCTTTCGCAGAAAATCTCTATGTGAAGCGGCTGTTACACCGCGTCATGCAAAGGGTCAGCAGTCCGGGTGAGGTTCTTCCTCATCGGTCTGCTCTTTTTTCAGCCATGCGTTGTAGTTTTTTTGCATGGACTTTAACAGGGATTCCTTGTACTCCGCCCGCAGTTCTTCAAAACATTCTTTCTGTTCAACACACTTTTTCAGACGGATACAGTCAGGATAGTAGAAGCAGGTTTTGCACGCCTCGATCGGCTCCCAGTATTCTCGAAAACTTTGAATGACAGAACGTTCTGGTTCTTTCCCATCAAGGCTTCCCACAAAGTTGTCCTCGCTGTAATGCTCGCACAACCCAAGTTCCCCGTTTGGCAGGATCGTAAGGGAACTGCCGCTATCTGCCATGCATTGCCGGAGACGCGGTTTTTGGCGCAAATAGTACGATGCCCCGATTCCATAATCGTCCAGTTTTTTGCGGAGCTGCTGCTGTTTTTGATAAAGCTGGTGCCGTTCTTCTTGGGCACGGATATGTGTTTTGCTGCCTGCAAACTCAAATAATGTATGGCTGTAAACCGAAAATTTACCTTTGCCGCCGAAGCGCTCGTGCAGTTCGTCTGCCAGTTCCATCAGATTATCGGCGTTGTGCTCGTCCATGTTCAGCCGGATATGGACGGAAACCCCTGCATCCAGCAAACGCTGGATATTTGCAAGTACCACCTGATAGGGGCTTTTGCCATCCTTATAAATAAATGCCTTGCTGCGGTTATAGGTTTCCTCCGTGCCGTCCAGCGTGATCTGCACGTTCTTCAACTTCCAATGGGAAACCGCTTGTTCTACAGCAGCTTCGTCAAACAGGTATCCGTTGGAGATCATCATGGATTCGTACACAATGCCCTTTTCCGCAAGGTCGGTGCAGATGATATCAATGACCTGCTTATTAAAAAGCGGTTCACCGCCAAACCAGTGCAGATGAACCTTTTCGCCGCCGCAATGCGCTGCAATATAAGCCGCTGCCTTGTGGGCGGTTTCATCGCTCATGGGAATCCGGGAACGCCCCATCTCATAGCAGTAAAAGCACCGGGCGTTACAGTCCGTGGTGGTAAAAATGGTATAGCTTGTAATATGCTCCGGTTCCTTCTGCATCGTGCGGCGGATAAACCGCACCCGGTCGGCATATTTCATGTCGTCCATTTCCTGCGGTACGCGGAACCAGCTGCTGCGCAGTTCAGCAACTGCATCCGGCGCAGTATACTCCTCCTGCGTGAGCAGAAGCAGCGCCCGTGTGAGGGTATGGAACACCAGCACCCCGCCCTCGACCGGCTGGGCAGCAACGTATGTCATCCAGCGCAGGCCGTGCTCTGCCGGCTTCGGCTTACCAAGGATCTTCATCGTATTGCCGGACGGCGGCAAAATGGTTTGCATTGCAGTGCTCCTCCTATTGATTCATCCCGTGGTAAGCTACAAGTGCGGCTTCCGGCTCCATATTACATCCCAGCCTATACAGCGGCACGCTGCTGCTCAGTAAATCGATCAGTGCAAGGGTTTTTCTCAAAGCGGCAGGCTGCGCCGGACGGTAGCTCTGCTGGCAGAGCATCCTAAGCGCTTCTTTGGGAGAGATACGCACGATGTGGTTCGTTTTACTGCGGGTCAGGATGCACACTGCCTTGAGCGGGCAGGCAATGTTGTGGCTCAGATGCTCCTTGCCGTCCCACGGCGTACCGTAAACCGTTGCGCCCTCGCGGGTGATGTGGATCAGGGGCTTGTCTCCATTTACTATCACGGCACGCGCGCCAAACTGTTTGAGCCAGAGCCGGGTGTGGGTGGTTTTGCCTGTGCCGCTTTTGGCGGTGAACAGGTACGCCTGCCCATCCACGGCAACCACTGCACCGTGCATCAAAAGCACATCTTCCTGCACCAGCACCTGCGCCAGCTTGCGGTAGACCGCCAGCGTTTCCAGATAGCTGTCTTCGTATTCCTGTACGGGAGCGCCTTCTTGTATGTTCTCTCGTGCAGACTTGGCACGCTCAAATGCAATGTCCGCTTCTGTTGTTGTAATAACATATTCTGGGGGATCGTCTGTCCGGTAGTCCGCGCACAGCGTATGTACCTGCGGATAGAGCGATTCAATTTTTACGGTATGCCCCGCCAGCCGGTAAGTATTGTGCATTGTGCACTCCTTATAAGGTATCAGGTCGATCGTTATGCTTATCATAAACGAATGGTATCTAAAAGTCAAGAACGTATCAACGATAAGAAACATAAGAGTGACTTTTCAGAAAAACTTATCCGATTGCTTACCCGATTGGTTGAGTAAAAATCGTTATATGGAGCTTCTGAAAATCTCGTTCCGTCAACCGGAAGTTGTGCTGGCGCTT
>ERZ780223.222-NODE-222-length-67331-cov-20.922781_pt1 | contig 67331 bp, 53 predicted proteins | sample MGYA00511016_ERZ780223 | MGnify/ENA primary metagenome ERZ780223 (study PRJEB29588, sample SAMEA2159032) | human gut metagenome | biome: human gut; feature: human-associated habitat; material: faeces | place: Denmark | collected 2008/2010 ... | reverse complement strand
GCAATTATCTTAGTTCGCTGCCGGCAGAACAAGTTAGTTTGTCGGCTGCAAAATATCATATTTATTGTTGACATAATAAGTAATATGTAACAACACGATAATCTTGGATGTGCGAAGTTTGAGTTGTTTATTCAAAATAAATGTCGTTTGGATACAAAAATTTGTTCATTTTCTGCCAAAATTTGCGTTTTTTCTCCGGATCCGGCACTTCAACGATATACCGGTCATACGCATTAATGATCGTTGTATCTAAGTAGCTGCTGACACGTGGCTGATTACGGTTATAGCTCATGTGAACATGTCCATGAAAAAAATACTCCGGTTTGTAATGTTTCATGATCCAACGAAAGCACCGAAATCCTCTGTGCGGCTGATCTTCGGCATCTCCCAGATCCTTAGCCGGCGCATGTGTCACTAAAATATCTAACCCGCCCCGAATACGGATACGCCACTTTAAGCGAGCTAGTCGTTTATACATCTGTTTCTCGGTGTACTGGTATTTCTTCATGGAGTAGCACATCGAGCCACCAAGTCCCGCAATACGCAGCCCATTGTGCACAAAGACACGGTCATCAATACATACACATCCATCCGGAGCTTTATAATCATATTTCACGTCATGATTACCATGTACATAAAGTACAGGAGCTGTCGTAAATGTTGCCAAAAAAGACAAATACTCCGCTTTCAGATCTCCGCAGGAAATGATCAGATCAATGCCATCAAGCTTTTCTTTTTCAAAATAGTCCCATAAATATTTTGATTCTACATCCGCTAATAACAATATCTTCATCCGTTCTCACCATGCCTTTCCTACAAAATCTTGCCTTCTCCCTCCGGAAGTACCTGCTTCAATCCACGGAGACTGACAAGCTCTTTCGCATGGTCTATCAACTGATGGATCGTAGGAATATCACCTACAATACCATCGATCAGCCAATCCATCATCATTATATCTTCAGACTGCAGCGCCTCGTCTGCATTGCAGCGCTTATTATGATCTTTATCATATAATTCTCCGGAAAACATCCAGTAATTTCCCTCAGCGATCGCATTTTTCATAAAATCAACCAGTTTGCGCGTGCTGGTCGGAACACTGCTACCCAAAATAACATCCAGCACATTTGCGGACAATCCCCACCAGTAATTCAGCGCCTTTGGCTCCTTGGTCGTGTCTGTTTTCCAAGATCCGCGCATGATACTGTTGATCAATTCCTCATAAAAAGCACCCCACTGGTACACCGTAGTAGCTATATTTTTGGCACCATTCTCGGTCAAATGATACAATCCCAAGGCACGGTCCTCTTTCGTCGGCGAGATCATATTCTGCGAAGAAATATATGAAATGCCATGGCTTAAAAAGTACTCATCCGTATGCGCATCTTTCATCGTCGACCACTGCAAATGAATACGGGCACGTGGGTTGATCGCGCGCGCTCCCAGCGTAAATGCATTGATTCCCGGAATCACTCCGTAAATCGGATAATCCGCCAGATATCCAATGTCATCCTGCTCACTCATCGCTGCTGCCACCATCCCCAGCAAAAACTTGCCTTCATAAATACGAATACCATAGGTTCGAATGGATGCATGCGGTGAATTTAACGAGCAATTCAATATTTTTGTATTTGGATACAACGGTGCCACTTTGATGCAGGCACGAATAAACATTGGTGCGATTGCAAAAATAATATCATATCCCTCTTCGCAAAGCTCCGTAAATAACTCCTCATCTTCCTCATAAGGCTTGGCGATAAACTTCTCCGCCTCAATCTCCCCGTGGAATACATCCAGAATATGCTCGCGCCCTAATTCCTGTGCATAGATCCAATCCGATTTTGATGGTGGTACATCATAAACAAATGCCACCTTGTGCACTTTTTTGGACTGGATCTTCTTGATCATAGACGTTTCCGTCGTTGGTGTGATCAATAATTCTACCGGTTCCTCTACAGTCAGCGTTTTGATTTCCGGCCAGATCTTTTCCAAATCTTTTTTTATCTCACCGGTTAATTTCTCCATGGACTCATTGTACGGATACAGGGACAGATACAATAACAGCGCATCATCTTCTGTAATATCCTTTAACTCCAGTCCCCCCAATGCTTTGTATGCATTATAAAATGCCAAATGGAACGATGAAAAGTTCATGCGGTCATCATCCGTCCACTCTTCATTGTTCCCTCGTCCCACATATTCGCATAACTTCTGATATCCTCCGGTTTTGGTAAAGATGACATAACTAATCTTTGTTTTACGATAAAAATCCATATATTCATAATAGACTTGAATCTCCGGATCATCCGTTAAACGAGGCACCTTACGAATCACTTCCGCAGCGATAGTTGGAGAATCTACATATTTGAGTACACTGGTTCTCTTATTTCCTTCGATCACATAATATTTATTTAAAAATTCATAGGCCTTGATCGGAGTATGAATCCCCTCTTCAATCTGCGCATCATAGAGTGTTGACCACTTTGTAGCAAACTCACTGCCATAATCCAACAAAGGCATAAAATTAGATGCAAATGCCTGCGTACGCCCTGCAGAGGATGTTCCCACCACTTGTTTTAATGGAATATTTACCGTCCCCAGAATTTCCTCTCTCTCAATCCGGACATGCGAAAGAATCTCATCCAATACCGGAAGATACGGATATGCACCTCTCACTGTTTTATTTTTATATGCTTTTAAAGCTAATTTTTGTGCCTTCAAATAATCGTCGTATGCCATAGCTCCTCCAATCTATTGCCTATCAATACTCATTACCGCTCATTGTCACGTTGCATCGAACACAACATGCCCGGAACGGTTTCTACTATATTAGTATAGCAACCAATTGAGGCGAATGCAATCATTTAGGCGTCAATTTGCCATGCTCCATTTCATACACACGGTCACACAAAACTGCAATATCCTCCGATGAATGTGAGCAAACCATAATCGCCTTTCCCGCATCTTTTAATTGCAACAGATATTGCCGCATCTCCACAACCCCCTCCTTATCCAACCCATTAAAGGGCTCGTCAAGAACTAATACACTTGGATCTTCCATAATTGCCTGTGCTAACCCCAATCTTTGACGCATTCCTAAGGAATATTTTTTTACACTACGTTTCATATCCGGATCCAATCCTACCATCTGCATAACTTCACGAATCCTTGTCTTATCAATTCTATTTTGAATAGATGCTAACAACTGCAGATTTTTATAGCCTGAATAATTAGGAATAAACCCCGGCGTTTCAATAATGATTCCAGCATTCGGAATAAAATCTATATCTTTTCCAATCACTTGACCATCTACCTGTATTTCTCCAGAAGTCGGTTTCACAAAACCGCAGATACACTTCATCAACATCGTCTTACCGCTTCCATTTCTACCCACGACACCACAAATCTGCCCCTTTTGACAGGTGAAATCAACATTCTCTAATATCTTTGCTTTTTTTATCTGCAATGATACCTTTTGAACTTCTATCATGCTCTAGTCCTCCCTTACAATCCAATACATCAGCGCATTCCAACTTCGCATCTCCAAAATCATCACATCGTCACATATTGCTTATTATGTCAAAGATTACTATGTATTTTGCAGCTACAACATGACGATTTCTGCTGGCAGAGAACTATAGTAATTGCCTTGCCGCATTTACGTTTTAGGTGATTTCTAAATTTTGTTGTCTCTGATGATTGATTTACATGCCCTTCGGAAACTCGAAGTCCCGGAAGCAAGGTAATCATCATTTTTGAAAGGGACTTTGCGCTCGTCGTTACTTATGTCTCGTATTTCAGAGACATTAAGTAACGTGACGTAGCGCATCGTAGCGAAAGCGTCCCGTCCAAAAATGGATGATACCTTGCTAGACCGGGATATCTCAGACAATCCCTCGGGCATGTATTCATCAGAGACTTAACAAAATAAGAAATCACACAAAAACTCTGCGTTCTGCGGCAATTATCTTAGTTCGCAGCCGGCAGAACAAGTTAGTTTGCCGGCTGCAAAATATCATATTTTTTGCTGACATAATAAGCAATATGTGACCCGACAGCATCTTTTGATGTGCGAAGTTTGAATCAGTGTACTAATAAAACATCTTTTTCTTCAACTGCTTTATAGATAATCCAATCATTATTATTTCCAACAACACCAAATATGCATAGGAATACCCAAGCGATACAGAAAACTCTGTATAAACATACCTATTATGAAGTGCGAGCACGGCGTGACAAAACGGAGACAACCACATAGCCCCTATGCGATAATTATTAAAAATAAGTACAAATAAAATCGAAATCACATTCAACAGAATTGCCACTAATTTTTTATTCATAATCGAAAAATAGAGCGTCACCGTTCCCATTAACACCATGCAAAGCAAAAGTAATACTACGCCATGAATTACCGCTTGATAAGGGGAATAATACTTAAAAACCTGTTGGTCAATAAATCGATTATTATCAGACAGTAATTTTTCATAACTACTCTTATAATAGATGGTAAAATTACTCCATATATTTCCTACATAGCTATACTTTGCAGCACAGACCATGCAGCCAGCCATAAGTAACAAAATATATGCCAAAGAATACAGGGTGATCTGCAAAAGTTCTCCAAAAAACCACCCTTTTTTACCGGCACGGTATATCAATAACAACTGATCACTATCCAACCTTGGAATCGTAGTGAGGATCAACACATAGCCCACCAAAAAAATAACCAGATAATACCAGTGGTTTAAGCACATAATAAATGTTTCAAATACTCCAAGCGGCTGTCCAACTTGTTTTGCATGATCAACCATCACTCTGACACCGTTATCCAAAATAAAACCAATGATCAACAACAAAATAATATTCTTTTTATCTGCAAATGATTCTTGCAAACCGGGTCGAAGTATCAATAAAACTTTTTTCATCGTAGCCCTCCGTTTCTATGATCTTTTGTTTTCCCTAGCGTTCCGTAATATCAAACTGCCTTTGCGACACATAAACCATCAACCAATAATTAAACGCTATGATAATCACCGCAATAAGCAAAGCCAGCCATGTTCTATGTTGATAAACCCCCTCTACCGAGGAACCTGCATAATGCAAAAAACATGGATTGATCAGATCTGCCACTCTGCCTGCGAGAATTTTTCCATCTCTAAGATATTTGGTGGATAATTCTCCATATATTCTACACTGCAAATAAATTACTGCAATCGTGCTGCCTAATACCAAATATTTATCCTGTAGCAATACTCCCATCAAAAAACAGAAAGAACTATTTATCACGGAATACAGACAAAAGAATAATATTCCTTTCATCAGTTGCATATAAATCAGAGTCATCGAAATCTTTTGTGCACTATCAGCTCCCTCTATCATCTTACCCGAAAACGTAAAGTATATAACTGAAAACGATTCATCAGACACTGGAATATAATCATATCCCACCAAAAGTGTAGCATAAAATAATACGATCGCCGTGATAGAAACACCTACTGCAGTAATCGCATTTGCAATGATTTTAGCAGTATAATATTCCTTAAAACTGCATCTTGTAATTATCATCCTCTTATTTTTCGTTGAAATTTCCTCTAAGTAATTAATCACACTTGGGAAACCACAAATTACAGGCATCACAACCGGCAAATATGCATTATCCTGCCACATATTGTTCATAGTGGTCAAATAGGATGAACTAAACCCTTTGGTCCAATTTCCATGAAATTTGTTCCAAATTGCCTGAAGGATTGTTGTTGATGTTTCATCTCCTAATACCTGTCCACTGTCCCCAAGCATAAACATAATATAAAGAAGTGCAACTGCAATCAAAAAATATCTGCTTTTTATGCTCTTTTTGATCTCTAACCTTATCATAGGATCAGTACCCCCCTGTTTCCTCATAATAATATAATGTCCCATCCAGTGCATCAACAATAACGCTAGCGCCATGTATATCATCTGTGCTTGTATTAAATGCAGATCCTGAAGCTCCTGTCATAAACACCCATACCGGACGCAAACAAGTCGTATCGTCTACGCACTGATACACCCCCTGAACATTATCCTTTGCCTCATGGTTCTTTTGTACAAGCAGATATACCAATCCACAATTTTGAAACGACATACCTCCAATATGAGCAATCTCTTTCTTAATTTTACGTACCGCCCAAAGTGGCGAGATGATTTTTTTATGCGCTTTCGTGCTTGCAATATCAAAGCATTCGAAACCTGTATTAACATAATCTAATGTCTTCTTATGACACATAGTCGCCATAATGTGATTTCCGCAATGCGTATATGGATAACTTTTTCCATCAGCTAATAAAAAATCGGAGCTTGTATCCACTACCATTCCATTATATAGCCGTCCGATCACCATGCTGTAGCTATAATACTCTTGATCAGGTACTTTCATGACATACAAATGTTGTACTTTATAAGTAAACTTTTCCTTCTCAAACGACCGCATATGTTTATTAAAGAGACCTTCTGTATATGTAACTGCATCTAATACCGAAAGTTCACCGTCTTGTAGAGCATATTTGTCCTGCTTTGATGCGACCTCTCCCCATTCAAAATTATATTTTTTCACACAGTTATCAATTGATGGCTCAGGTTCATCTCCCAATGAATTTCCACAGAAAAATCCCATAGAACTATAAGAATATGTTTTTCCGGTTTTCTTATCACTTTTTTCCTTCCCATAATAATTTGGAATATTGTCGTTTGGAAAATCCTGTTCTTGAATTTTCTCCCAATCCACAGTATCATAATCACTCCATAACGATTGGATCACTTTTTTTAGATCATTATCATTTTGGGTATACCAAGGGGTGAGTTTTATCTCCGAGATCTCTTGCACGTCTGGAAACATAATCATTTTAGGAAATTGCAGCCCATCCATATTAATCCCCTGCAACTTCAAAGTCTGTCGCTTTGCTTCTTGTACAGGCACTAACTTGTCCGAAGATAAATCAACTTTATCCGTTGTATCTTTGTCTCGCTTCGGCGCTTTTTGACAGCCTGTAATGCATAATGTAAGAATTAATAATATACAATATAGTAAATAATTTTTGTGAAATACTCTCATAATCTTTATTATCCTTTCACCTGTGCTTTAATTGTAAAAGCAGTGTACTTTGTTACAGTCCCTCTAAATTTTATTTTCTGTTTTGCAAGTGGTATAGCATTTTTATATTTCATTGCCTTTCCATTTGAAGTCCCTGTAAATGACACTGATGTAGTCGGAAACGAATTGGTCACCGATTTCACAGTTAAAACTGCATTGATATTCTAAACAAGCTCACCCTCATGGCATCTGTCTTTATTTTACATACTCTGAGGAATATATCTATAACTATTGCAGAATTCAAAAATAAAATGCAGAATTTAAAAGTCACAATAATAATTTATCCTCTGTGCTATATATCGTAATATTTCGCATACTCCTCTTGTACCTTATTATATTTACTTTGTGAAACACTGAGTTCTTTTTGAATGCTAATTTCATCCGTCAATCTCGCCGAATATCGCTGAATACTCTCGACATATCTCATGTTGACAAGAAAACTTTTATGAATGCGACAAAATCCATACATGCACAATATTTCTTCAATTCTATCTAATTTCTGATACATAGAGTATGTTTTCGATACATTTTTAATGTGAAATATCACTCTATGTAAACAACTCTCAATATATACTATATCGCTCGGATATATCTTCTTATTTCCTTCCACAAAAGCAAATTGTAATTTTGAAGTTTTCTCAATAAATCTCTGCATAAAATCGTCCATACATCTAACTATCCGCTTATCCCACATAGCATCACCTTTTATGATATTCTGCATCGCGTTTATTTTAGTTTCATCAACATGCACTCCCTGACATGCTGTCACGAAAATAATGCGGTAAGCATCTCCGATAATCATTAAATCCACCTCAGATGCAGGAGATTCTATACAGTATTGATAACCATGTACCCGCATATATTGATCTACAAGTCTTTTCTCCTTTCTTAAATAATTTTCATCAGTATCCCATACTGCAACCTTCACCATTTCTATACCCCCTTGTATTATTCGACAAATGATTTGAACCCTGCCAAAATATTCCCTTTTATATATTAGACTATTTAAAAGCCCAAAAGGTTCATTTTATTTTAATAAATTAAAATGATTTGAAAAAAATTCTAAAAATACTTTACTGTCTCATCTCCACTAATGATACTCTTATTCTTTGACAGCATAGCACTTTTCGAGTAATCAATTCAACTGCTTCAATAATATATAACGAATCGCGCGGCAAAATCCTGACAAAATAATTTATTTTTTTAACATCATTATCCCTCACTTCTTTTGTCCTCAAATCTTACATGATATTCCCATTACATTATGATCCAGTTCCAGATTGTCTTCACCCAATAACTCAAATCCGTTGTAGCATTCACATATAAGAGTTCTTGATATAATTTTGTTATTGCATTCATATCTATCGCATATCCGTTTGTTGCATCAACATCCTGAAATGCACTTTTCTCGTACTTTTTCACCCCTCCATGACATCGCCATTCGGAAATAGCACTCTGATAAAAGCTTCCGCGATCCAAATAGTTTACCCCACCTTTCACATAAAAACTACCGACATCAGCGCAAGCAAAGGCCGAGATTCCAATTCTTTCAAGACTCCCCTTCACTTCAATCGCCCCAAACTCACTATTACGATAAAAGGCACCATCCGCAATCTCCGTCACACAGGATGGAATTGTCAATTGAGAATCTGCATTGTCATTTTTGAGTGCTTGGCAAAGAATGTGACCATCCCTCGTATATAAAATTTCGTTTTGCAACTGATATGACGTATTCTCCTTATCAATCTGGATCAATCTGATCGGTGCATAATACAAAAACAGCGTATCCGGATCTCCTTCTTCGCCATAATTGATCTTTCCGCGAAATGCTTTGCCAATGTAAAATGTTTTCAACTGCTCACAATTTCTAAATGTCTCCGGTGCAATATATTGTAAGTTTGACGGCATACGAAAACTCGTAATTCCTGTCCCTGCAAAAGTTCCATATCTCTTCAAATAGCCATCGAATTGTCCCTCATCATGATCTAACGCAAAATAGTCCACGCCATTCACATAGCGATCATAAGGATCTTCATTCTCCGAATCATAATAATGTATCACTCGCACATCAGACTTGTTGTAATAATCTGAAATTCGCTCCAGATGATTAAGTGTCTCCAAATTCACATCCTTAAGTAAAATACAATCAAAGAAACTTCCTTCTCCTAATTTGTGTAAGTTCTTCGGTAAGACAATTTTTTTCAAATAATAATTTCCCTTAAATGATAGTGGTGCTGTCTGACGAACAGTATCAGGAACAACGAAGGTTCGACCTTCCTTTCCCATCGGATAACAGATAAGTGTTGTCATTTTCTTATTATATAAAACACCATTTTGCGATCTGTACTTTGAGTTGTTAAAAGAGACTCGAATACTTGTAAGATAAATCTGTGCCCCAAATGCCCCTTCTTCAATTTTTGTCACACTTGCCGGAATATAGATTTCCCTTACCTGTATATCACCAAACATGTTGGCTGTAATCGTGGTGAATCCTTCCGGTAATTCCACATATAATTTTTCAGTTGCATCACCCAGACCTCTCCACACATCAAAACCCCAGCCGGGCTCATAATCATCAGATATTCCTCTTTCTTCTTCGGACGCATATTGAAGAACCGAAGAATCTTTGATTGCTGTAATCCCCTGTCGTATCACTAATTTTTTCACCTGAAAGTATCTGTTTTTACGGCTAAGTTGTTCATCTACACGAATGGTTTGCGACACAACTCCCCGTCCATAAAGTTCCAGCTTCTTCGACTTGCTGTCATAGCGGTATTTTGTCTCACCACCACAGCTTCCAGAGACTACTTTTGCCTGTACACTTTGTGCAAAAAACAATCCCCCTGCTACCATCCAAAATGCGATCATTAGTGTAATAATATAACCTGCTCTTTTCATAATCCCCCTCCTTGCAATCACTATTTTAACTGTACTTGATAAATTGCTACTTTGTAATCTGAAACTTTGCTCTCCCTTTTATCTACTGCTACATATAGACCTGTGCTTGTAACCGATATGCCTTATATTTTAATGTATCACCTTGTATACTGTCTGTCAAATAATCTGCATCCAATGATAGCCGCACCGCCGCAAATAAGAAACAAAATAACAAATCCCATATATTTTGAAGATTTTTGTCTATAGGGTAATGCATTCCCGGAAGTATCGGGATCTGCATTCAACAACAATTGTTCGTCAAACATGGTATTCATAAGACTCATAAATTCTTTTGTTGTATATACTTTTCCATTAACAAGTCCCTTTTTCCCAACTTTAGCATTAAACACATCCGGTGCATCTGCAAAAGGTATCATATAACTTTCTTTTGCACATTTTACATATATCATATTTAAATAATACAACTCATTTCTTAACAAACGAATATCTTTTATCGTATTCTTTGCGCTGATTACTTTAGTAACCACCGAAGCAACTTTGTCTTTATTTAAAACGGTTTGACCAATCTCCCCATCGTCTGACTCTGACATCCATTGATATTTGCCGTTCACTTTCTGCAACATTGTAATTCCTGCACGCCCTGATTTCGTTGTGTAGGGAACATACCATTCGTAAGTATCACCAAATAGTTTGTCGATATTTTTCCCCTTTTTCTTATACGCTGTAATCATCAGATCATCTACTAACTGTACCCGAAACGCTTTACTGTAATCGTACTGTTCTTTTCCCAAAGCACTTTCTTGTTCTTCAACCGTCTCTCCTTCTGTATCATTTTTCTGATACGATTTTGAGTGATTCGTAAGTTCTTTTTTTATTTGTTGTAACTCCTGTTTTTGTTCCTTTTCCTGCTTTGTCAATATATGCACTGTCTTTTGTTGCAAGTTGCTGTCCGCTTTTACTCCTGCAGCTGCCACCAAAAGAATACACATGGAAAATATTGCTGTCATTGTAACTTTTATATTTTTACTCATAATAATCCCCTTTTCTGTACGCAAATCCTTCATATATTGACCACCACGAATGCCACGGATCTCTCCGTTACCATCATCTCTTGCATTATAATACGTTATTACCACCAAACAATAAAAAACCGCCTGTTAGAGAAATTTAGTTCTTTTGCTCCATTTTAGAAATTATAGGAAACGAGAAGTTTTATTAATTTATTGCCTTTAACCAGTGTCTACTTTATAGGATTTGATTCCTTTTTCACATGTCCACTTAATAGGGGCATCCCCCTTTTCATCGTGTCCACCTTATAGGGTACATTATACTTTTCAATATTTATTTTTCCGAAAACTTAATTACGCTAACTCAGATATTACACGCTTAACCTCTTCTTCATTCAACTCTACAATGTCCGCAATAGATGCAATACTTTCACCCCGTTCATGTAGCTTTTGAATCGTTCTTTCTCGACCTTCCGCTCGTCCTTCTTCTCGTCCTTCTTCCTTTCCCTCTAGGTAGCGCTGACGGTATTCATATTCTAATGTCATATAATCCAACCTCCATCTCTCATTTTGGCGGGCCGAACGCACTGCTTCTTCCAACTCCTCTGTAAATTTGTCCGACGCACCTTTTCCATCAATATAATCTAAAATCCGTTTCATTTCGGGACTCACATCGTCCATTGTTCCCTTTGTACTTAAGATTATCTTAACTGCGTCATCGTCTAATGTCAATGCTGTATTTTCCTGACATGTATTACAAAATGTGTAAATATGACGGCCTTCTCCGAATGGATCAAATGTGCAGATGAAGATTACGTAACTTTTCTTTAATGTCGTATAATCCTGACCTTTATCCAATATATTAAGATCTATCATCCCCTGGTAATAGCGCATCCTCTTCGGCAGGTTTGCGCCATCAGATGTCTGCATTTCTAGATTGAATACTGTGTTCTGATCATCCTCCACATATACATCCAGCCGAATCCCTTTCGCCTGTAGGGACAGATCAATGGTTTTCTGTGTTTGCGGATATACGATCTTTCGTATCTTTACACCTAAGATCGTCTCCAAAAGCGGTTTCACAAATTTAGGATTGCTCATGATCCGACTAAACATAAAGTCGTCTCGTAGTTCCAGTTCCTCATATTTCTTCATTTTCATTGCCATATAGTAATCTCCTCTTCCCTAAAATATGCTGTGTTTATCATTTCGTATGTGGCATTATATCATTTTCAGTCAAAAATTACTATTGGCACATTTCATATTTTTGTACATCAAAATTGTACACATCTCACAATATTTGTTCGTTTTTATTTACTATATTTTGATCAATCAGTTCAAAAAAAAAGAGTTTGTTATATTGTCTTTCCAGCGACATATAACAAACTCTCTTTCATTAACCTATTTAAACTTCCCATACCTCATTAAATGAATGATATCTTGCTAAACCGGGACATCTCAGACATTCCTTCAGGCATGTATTCATCAGAGACTTAACAAAATAAGAAATCACGTAATCCAAAGTCTCTAGTAATCGCTCCGCCAACCTTTTACGCTTCTGCTGATTACTAATCGCTTGGCTAACTCCTTACGCCTCTGCTGATTTCTTAGCAGTGAAGAGCTTCTTCAAGCAGCTAAATGCTACTAATACACCAAGTACCATCAACAGGATCGCTACGATCAACTGCAAACCATCTACTAAGAATGTAGCCTGACCAGCAGATACATTCTGTACTAATGCGATAAACTTCTGAACCAATGCAGTAAATGTTACCGCTAACATAGCAAACATTGGGATATACAAAGTCCATCCGGTACGACCTGTTGTTTTTAAGAATACCGCAAGCGCGATCAATACCAAGGCAGCAAGCAACTGGTTTGCTGAACCAAAGAGTGGCCATACATTGTTGTATCCACCAAGTGTTAATAAGTAACCAAAGAACAATGTAATTACTGTTGCAAAATATTTATTTGTAAGTACACGCTGTACCGGTGTCATTTTCTCCGGATCTGTCGTATCTCCTAAGAATAATTCTTGGAAAGACATTCTACCGATTCGAGCAACAGAATCCAATGAAGTCAATGCCAACGCAGATACGCACATTGTCATAAATACCGTTGCGATCTGTACCGGAATACCAAATTTTTCTAAGAATCCTGCAACACCTGCTGAGAAGATAGCAAATGGTGTACCTTCTGGTTTTGTTCCATTAACAGCTACTGCACCAACGACAACCAAAGCAACAACACCGAGTAATGATTCTACTACCATGGCGCCATAACCGATCATCGGCATATCTTTTTCATTACTTACTGTCTTAGAAGATGTTTCTGAGGATACCAAGCTATGGAATCCGGATACCGCTCCACAGGCAATCGTAACAAACAAAGTTGGGAATAAATAGCTCTTTGCCGGTCCCTGTCCTACAACAAAGCCGTTATACGCATTTAACTTCATTGCCGGATGTGCTACAACAACACCAACAACAGCACCAATGATCATACCTAACAGCATAAATGTTGTCATATAATCTCTAGGCTGCATCAAAAGCCACATCGGCATGATGGAAGCTAAGAACAAATATGCCATGATGATATAGATCCAAGTAGACTTTGTCGCATACATTGGAAGCTTCATACCAATCGCAAACATTGCTACGAGCATTGCAATTGCTACCACTGCTCTTGACCACTCCGGCATATCTCCTACTTTTTTCTGAAGCAGACCAAAAAGAACTGCCACTAAGATGAAAAGCATTGAAATAGATGCTGCAGAAGAATGTGCATAAGCAGATGCCTGTGGAAGGTCTTTTGCTCCCTTTCCTACGAAAGTACCGGCGACCATATCCGTAAAGGCGGCAATGACTAGCAAAGTAAACAGCCAGCAAAACAGCATAAACAACTTTCTTCCTGCTTTACCTATGTATTTCTCGATGATCATGCCCATCGATTTACCTTCATTCTTAACAGATGCATACAAAGCACCGAAATCCTGTACCGCACCGAAGAAGAGACCTCCGACGATCAGCCACAAGAGCACCGGAACCCATCCGAAAACAGATGCTAAAATTGGTCCCGTCACAGGGCCTGCACCTGCGATTGAAGAAAACTGATGCGAAAATACAGTAAACTTTGAAGATGGGACAAAGTCCTGACCATCCTCAAACTTTTTAGCGGGTGTCTGTGCATTCTCATCAATTCCCCATTTGCGTGCAAGCCATCTTCCGTACAGCAGATAACCGGCACCTAATGCAACAATGCTGATTAAAACAATAACTAATCCATTCATTTCTTTCCTCCATTTCTAAAGCGTAACGCAAAGTGCATGCAGATCTGTGACGCTTTTACACAGATCTGCAGATGTGACACCATTGTTGGAGCACTTTTTACTTTATAGGGAACGTCTACAGGCCTTTTAATACCTTAATCCTATAAAATAAAAAAAGCTTTCGTCTTCATATAAAGATCTCTATGTATCTTTACACAAAGACGAAAGCTTATATAACTTCCGCGGTACCACTTCATTTGTCACATCAAAATGACCTCTTACTCTTATCACGATATGTGTCCTATAAATCGACCACATATTTTCAATAAGCTTCTCTGTAACGGGAGAACCCGGTGACACTTACCGGATCCGGCATGACCGGAAATTTCAGTGCACATCTCTCAGAGGATAGCCCTTCATTCGGTATACTGTCTCGCACCAGCCGACAGCTCTCTGCAATACGATGAATCCAAAAGACCTTGTTCTGTTCAACGATTTTGTTTTTGTTGAAACAAAGATTAGCACTTTAAAATCGATTTGTCAACACTTAAAATTAATTTTTTTCATATATGACATTAATTTTTTTCACTCATTAAGGTGCTATCGTCGTTATACCATCACCGGTGCCGAAACACTATATAACTATTACCATTTTCTCGCAAAGACTCCTTAAAACTCAATTTTGAAATATCAAATGCATATTTGAATGTCTCTCCAAAGAATGCTTATCCTTTTCAATAAATCTCCAAGTTTCCTTATATGTACCTTGAACAGCTAGCACGTCATCCGATATAAATCTAATAAATTCATTTAGCTTACCTTCATATCTTTCGGCAAAATCATCCGACAGTTCTTCTTTCTCATCATCCGAAAAATTTTTCAGCACTCCATACAATACATGTTCCAAATTACATGAATTAAAGTATATGCGGTATCTTATATTATGAACTTTACTAGTTGAATAAAGCTTAAATAAAATTTCCGACTTGTGTTTATTTCTATGTTCTATCGCTTCTACCGCAGCTCCTTCCATGTGATCTTCATAATATCGAATCTCCGCAACCTCTGCCTCCATCACACAGCCTTTTGTGAATACTCCATCTGTGTCGGCAATATGAATCACCTTTATAAAATCATCCCAACGATATCCATACTTTGTCCTTATACCATCTATAAGTTCGTCTATTTTTCTAATAACATTATCAACTGTAGTAAACTCATTCGATGTAATATCTCCATGTACTACAGCAAACTGCACTTCGTCTGTAGAAAAATACTCTTTTAAAATTCCACCAATAGCATTTTCATCACTAGGTCCTTCAACAATTACCACAATAACTTTTTTCTCACTCATTATGAACGCTCCTTCCTGCTTTGCGGAATGCGCGCGCAATCTTTAAGCTATCTGTCTCTTCATAAATCGTCTCATCCTGACCGCCCAAAGTAATACTTCTGATGTACATACTACGAAGATTGTTATTTCCCTTTACACTCTTCATATGGATATATCGATTTTCCGGATTAACAGTCGAAAACATAATGCAGCTCTTGTCAAGCATCTCAAGAGCACGCAAGTTATGAGATGTGAAAATCAGCTGACCCTTAGCACTCTTTTCAAATATGGCAAGAATTTCCCCCAACAAATATTCAAAGATACCAGCATCTAATTCATCAATCACAAGACAGATTGATGGATTTCCAAATGCTTGAATTAGCACATTGAGGATAGAGATAATCTTAATAATCCCCTCTGATTCCATACGAATAGGAATAGGTTTCTTGCCTTCACGCACAGACATTAACTCTACCTTCCATCCCTCTTCGCCTGAATCCAATGCCTGCTTTCCATAATCTTTCACATCAATCATCATCCCTGGAATAATTGTGTATAATACATTGTTTATTTGTTTGACAATTTCATTCAAAATTTCCTTTTTAACAGCATCTAATACAACCGGCTCCGTCAAAGGTATCGTAAAATCTCCCTTTGCTCCAACTTGATTATTTTCTATGCGAAAAGCCATTGGCAAAAGAAAATTTGCTGTTATCATTCCTGAATGAGTGTTTCTAATTACAAATAAATCCTTTAAGGCAAATTCAAACAAAGCACGTATTACATTAGCATATTCCTCGAATTTATCCTCTACTTTTTGGCAAAAAATCTCTCTACTGCTCTCACCAAAGACATAAGAGCAATTACTTTTCTCTGCCATCTTTCTTGCAACAATTAAATCTGTTCTTCTCTCCTTATTCTTGCCGATTAGCTCATCAAGCCTCTTTTGCGGTTTAAAAATATTTTCCGACTCGCAGCGTACATAATCCATGAAAATGTTCTTATTCGTTCTCTTCCCATCCCGGTTAATTGCACATTTTAAAAACTCTCTCTCTATTTCAACAGTACCATCATTCTCTTTCAGAACAATGTTATATCCAACCTCATATACCTTCTCCTTGCCATATATCTTAAATTCAGCATTTACATAAGCCTCATCATCGTCCACACCAATATAATCACTTATACTCAAGTCAATAGTCTGACCAATCATTATCTGCTGAAGAAAATATAACGCATCTACAACGGCCGTTTTCCCCGAACCATTCTGTCCATAGATGCCAAGTATCTCTGCACCGCTCACACTAAGTGATTTTTCATTAGCCATAGGCATAAAAATAGTTCCATTTTTTACATTTTTTATATTTTGCAATGTCAATGAAGACAAACGAACTACAAAATCTCCCATTTTTTACCTCCTCAATGCGTCTATGTACAAATCCATAATAACATATACTTATATTTTCGTCAATCTAATCGTTTTTTTGCACATTTTGTTCCATTTTTAATATTTTAATCTATTTTAACTTGTACAGATTTCGATAATATTCTTCCCACCTATAACACATAACATACTCTATTCATTGAGATCATCTGATACTTCTCTTCATATCACTACAGCCTTTTATTTCCTTTGTCATATTGCTCCATACCATTTCTACCATATTACGCAAAAATACCGCCACAAATCGAGGAAATAAAAACTTCTCTGGTTCATGACGGTATTTTCTGTTTGTGAATCTTCTTAATGAAAAGTTGAATGATGGAATACTATACCATCTCAATGGACACCTTTCCCCTCAATAATGGCTCTGACCTTTTCTATATCCTTGCCTGTATATTTTGCGATTAAGTCTGCGGAAAGACCATTGCTGTGCATTGTAAGAATGATTTCAAAATGTATAGTCACCTAAAAAGAACCGACCATGCATGTATTATAACGTATCCTGGCAAGTAAAACAACCGCTAACCTCTGTGCTCGCTGTTGTTTCCATAGTGATATCCCCTGCCCCTGTCATACCTGCCATACCCGCCTGCACGTCAACTACCGTCGCATCTACTGTATTATTAATCGTTCCAAATCCCTCGTTTTTCAGTAAACGTATCATTTTCTGCAAATATTCCATGTCGGCACTCATTAAATTCTGTCCCTCGTGCCTTCGATGTGAATATTTTTCCTGCTCCCTGCGCGTTTTCATCTGCTTTTTCAGAAGTTGTAATTCCTGCAGTGCATCTTCTTTTTCATCTGCCTGTTTGCGACGTCGCACTATCTTCTGTCCGGTTTCGTTTTGCTTCCGATGCACTGTTCCTTTATCATCACTTTCCATCTGCGATTCACGCCGTATATTCTGCACTTTTTTGCGGGCAACGCGTACCATCTTTTTGGCATGGTTTATGGCAATCTGCAATTCGTCGTCATTATATTGACCGGAAGCAGATTTGCGTCGCAATGCGGATAGCGCAGAATTGGCAGAGGTAAGCGCATTGCTCGCCTGATTCACGTTTTTTGCTCGTGCAATCGCTGCTGACACTTTGCGAAAGCTATAATTAACCGGCTGCTTTGTTGTTTTTGTATTTGTAGACTTACTGTTTTGACGGCTCTCTTTCAAGCGTTCTAACAATTGCATGGAATACTCAATCGCACTTTGATTATAATCTTCCATCGCATTCCATCCCTCTTCTGAAATTTCCACACTTGCCGCCTGTTTCTCTGTCGATGTCCTCTTTGCCGTAGCAGACATCTGTCCCGCATCTTGTGCATAACCCATCTCCGCAGCACTCTGCGTCATCGTATCAGATGCTGCGACTGCTTCTGTCGATTCACCATCTGTACTCTGCGCACCTACAGAATGTACTGCCACCTGTGTCCTTGTTGGAACTCCGTTTCCAAAACTAACTTGATTCATTGCACTCCCTCCTTGATCTACAATCTAATCAGCACTACAAATCAGAACTGATGATTCACTATATTGGTTATATCGGCTCAATGTGGCAATTAGCATAGTGCAAAAGGCCGGAGTAGATTCCCCAGCCTCTCATCTTGCTTATAAAGATATGATACAGTGCCCTGCAGCGTTTCTCTTCTCTTATTCGTAACGCAGTGCTTCGATCGGATCCAGCTTTGCTGCTTTCCCTGCCGGATAATAGCCGAAGAAAATGCCGATCACCATCGAAAAAGCAACAGATATGATCATTGCCGCTACCGGTGCCGTTGCAGAATATCCCAGAATAGATGCCGCTATCGCACCAAGGATCAAGCCTACAACAATTCCTAATATACCGCCGATCAAACACAAAAGTACGGATTCAATGATAAATTGTAATCGGATGGAGCTGTTTTTGGCCCCCAATGCTTTTCGTGTGCCGATCTCACGTGTTCGTTCCGTGACAGACACGAGCATAATGTTCATAACGCCGATTCCTCCAACTAACAATGAAATTCCGGCAATAAATGCAATTGCGATCGATACTGTCTGCACCATTTCTGTCATCGACTCCGTCATTGATTCCATCGTCGAAGTCGACACTTCGTAATCTTCATTTGCTGCATAATATGGCTTAAAATACTGTTCAATCTGCTCTGCAAAAGCAGATACACTATCCACTTTGGTCGACGTAACCACTGTAAACTGCGAATATCCTTCATCCGCATGTGTCTGTTCCTTTGCCGTCGTTAGCGGAATGTACGCCGCCGTTGTCACATCCTCATCCGAAGATTCACTGACATCGCTGCCGCTCTCATATTTATACACGCCGACAATATAATATTTTTCATAACTGCCATCAAGATTTAGGCTTATGCTCTGTGCCAGTGCTGCAGAATTATCTCCATCAAACAGATTTTCCACTACTTTATCGGTGACCATGATCACCTTTTTCTTACTGGTCAGATCTTTTTTCTTAATTTTGCGGCCAGCTAATAATGTAATTTTACTGCTGGCAAAATATTGCTCATTTATTCCTGTAATAGTGATGTTCGCAGATTCACTCTCCCGCTCTGCTGTGCCACTTCCAACCGATTCACTTAGTGCAATCGCATCAATTTGATCGGAATACTGCTTCTGCAAACCTTCGATCATTTCATCCGTAATACGATCGTCCTCTTCCAGATCCGCACTTTTGCCAGAAGTGCCAAATCGCATTCCATTCGCAGAAACCTGCTCCTGTTCACTGGACTGCTTTACGCCAACAGTGATATTATTAGCTCCCATTTCCTGAAAAGAATCCGCAATGGATGTCGTCAATGAAGAGCTGACTGTCATGATCGCTATAACAGAACCAATACCAATAATGATTCCAAGCATTGTTAAAAGTGCGCGCATTTTGCCGGCTCGAAGTGACCCCACTGCCATCCGAATATTCTCTATGATCAGCATACGCCACCTCTCTTTCCGGTCTCATCCACAGCTTTTCCACCATGTCCGACTGCTCTGGTTTTTCCGGTCTCATCCACAGCTTTTCCACCATGTCCGACTGCTCTGGTTTTTCCGGTATCATCCACAATTACGCCATCCCGCAGTGTAATAATTCTCTCCGTTTCTTCTGCCAATTCTCTGGAATGTGTGATCAGGACGATCGTTTTTCCCTGCTCGCGGTGTAATTTGTGAAACAAATCCATGATATGATGACCCGTCGCCGAATCCAGTGCTCCCGTCGGTTCATCCGCCAGAATTAACGCCGGATCATTTGCCATAGCACGCGCGATTGCGGTTCGCTGCTTTTGTCCACCGGATAATTCATCCGGCTTATGATGCATACGATCTTTCATACCAACCAGCTCCAAAAGTTCCTTTGCACGCTCTGTCCGTTCCTTGCGAGTCACCCCTGCATAAAGCATTGGCATCTCTACATTGGCAAGTGCAGATGTCCGCGGGATCAGATTATACGTTTGAAATACAAACCCAATCTTTTGGTTGCGGATCTCAGACAACTGTTTATCTTTCAAATTGCCAACACATTCGCCATCAAGCAGGTATTGACCACCTGTCGGCTGATCCAAAGCACCAATAATATTCATTAATGTTGATTTCCCGGAACCGGACTCTCCGACAATAGATACGAACTGTCCTTCCTGTACCTGCAGATCAATACCATGTAATATTTCAAGTTCATTTGGTTTACCAATATAAAAACGTTTTACGATTCCCTGCAGATCAATAATGGCTGGACTTGCTGTCAACTGCTGCTTTGCTTTCTTTGTTATCTCCATAGCTAATCCTCCATTCTATTTGGATGGTGCCTGACCGCCTCCCGGTCCGCCCATGCCGCCGGATCCACCCTTGGATCCATTCATACCACCACGGTCGCCTTTGTTCCCTGTACTGCCGTCAGGTGTGCCTCCCATACCGCCGAAGCCACCAAAGGTGCTATTCTGCTTATTAGAATCCGAAGAGGAATCTGTTTTATCTGTTGGAATAACTACTTGCAATCCTTCCTGCAGATCATCGCCCTGCACTTCAATATAATAGTCTGTCTCCATTCCGGTTGTTACAGTCACTTTCGAGGTGGAATCCCCATCTTTGATCAAAATATAACTTTCTCCATTTTCCTTGTGTACCGCATCGTATGGCACTGCGTAAACATCCGACGCTTCTTTTTTGACAATACTGCATTTAGCTGTCATTCCAAGCTTAATACGGTCGTCACTTGATGTCACCTTGATTTTTACTTCGTATCCGTCACTAGAACTGGCAGTTGTACCTGCTGACTGGCCCTGTGCTTCTGTTGACGTACTGCCACTGCTATCTGTAGATGGTGCCACAAATGTCACTTTACCCTCCAGCTCGTCATTATCTGTCGCATCCGTCAAAATAACTACTCGTTGCCCCGCCTTAACATTGCTGATGTCATATTCATCTACACTTGTCGTAATAACAAAGGATTGTGTATCCTGAATCTGTAATAAAGTTCCTCCCGAATACGTATCGCCCTCCTCTACCGAAAGTGAGGTTACGGTACCGGATACGGGTGCTGTAACAGCACAATTGTCCAAATTCTCTTTTGCTTCCTTTACCTGCTTTTGTGCTTCTTTGATCTGCTTGGTTCGATTTGTCTCTGCCTGTTCTACCGCAGTCTTGGCAGAATCCACAGAAGACTGATTTTGACGATTACCGGAGGTCTGGTTGCTGACAGCCTGTTCATATTTTTCCTGCGCCTGCGTCAACTGCTCCTGCGCCTGTGACAATTCCTGTTGTAACGCTGTTTTGCGTGCAGCATCTTTTGCTGCCTTGATCTTATCTTTTAACGAACGTACTGTCTTTTTGATTGTTTGCAGGGATGCCTTCGTTTTCTTTACTTCCGCTGCACTTGATGTCTTACTGTCTGAATAAGTTGTCTGTGCGTTACTGAGCTGTTTCTTTGCATTTGTCACCTCAGCATTCGCACTGGTTGTCGCGTCGGATAAGTTGTCTTTTGCATCTGCATAAGCATCTTCCAGATCGCTTTGATCAAATTTAACGAGAGAATCTCCCTTTTGTACTGTATCTCCTACTGCCACAAGAACTTTTTTAACTGTTAGATTGGTTGCTGTCGACGTTACACTCTTGTTCGTTGCGCTCTCAAAAGTTCCGGTTGCGCTGATAGACTCTACCAAATCCTGCTTTGAGAGTTGAACTGTCGATTGCTGTCCAGATCCTGCATTTACAGTGTCTTTGCTTCCTTTCGCTTTCACAAAAAGTGCGATTCCAACGGCTGCTGCCACGATCACAATTCCCCCTGCAATCCACCTCTTTTTGATTCGTTTTGCTGTAATTTTCATAGTAACCTCCAGTCTACAAATGATGTCGTCTCAAATTTCATTCGCTAATTTTAAGACTTCATCAACTTGCTTAAGTTATGTTGTAACCTAAAAATTTGATGTTTGGTTGGAAATTACTTTATTAAAAAATCATGAAAATTACGTGTGCAATCATTGAAGAAGGTGTGAAACATCTTGACAGCCGTTTCTTAAATCTTGGCTGTCAATATTTCACTTATGCAATAATATTAAGAGATTTCCTTGATAAAATTCAAAAAACGATCACTTTCTTTCCAATCCTGGCCGCATATTGACCAATAGACAACTGCATATCACGAACAACAGCAGTTCCACAAATAACACAGCCGCTATCGAATATCCACCCTTTGAAACTAAATTGCTTCGCGCTGCCATCAGCCAGTTTCCCGGCAACAAATTACTCCATTTAACCGGCAATGAACTTCCCAGGTAATATGAAATCATTGGAATGCCCGGATAGATCACTATCGCTCCACGAAGTGCATTCCAACGCAGAATAAAAATCGACATAACTGCTCCGAAAAACAGTTCTCCCATAAGCATACATACCTGTGATCCCAAAAACTGTCTTTCGTCAAAAGCCTGCACATGATGAGTGTACCAAACAAGCCTATATCCCACTATACTCCCTGTTAAAATTGCCGTCTGATACAAAAAAGTGTACCCTACCAACTCTCGATATACACTTCCATAATACGCTCGAAAGCTCTTATACCTTGGTATTATCATATATGCATTCTCTTCTCTTTTTTTTGCAATCCTGCGAATTACCATGATACAGTATGTCAACTGCGTCAGAAACATCATGGTTTCTGATGTCGCATAAAAAGCATTCTTCCCATATTTCTTGCCAAAGAGATACAATAACGGCTGATAATGTTCTCCATCGTACTGAAATTCCTGCATCAGAAGCAAGAGGATCTGTAACAAAAAACAGATCCCAAACCATAGCAGCACACTCTGAATTTTATAATGATCTATCCTATTTTTCTGCTCCATCGCTCTCTTCCTTCTTTCGTATGCGATGCTCTCTTACAAGATATACCTCTTCGCACAACGTACGAATATCCTCATCGTAATGCGATGCCAGCAATATCGTCACTCCCTGCTTCTGCAGTGACATCAGCAATTCTCTGATATCTTTAACCCCTTGTACATCCAGCCCATTAAATGGCTCATCCAAGATCAACAGCCGTGGTTTCTCCATGATCGCCTGTGCAATTCCAAGACGCTGACGCATACCAAGTGAATACTTTGATACATGTTTCTTTAAATTCGGATCAAGACCTACAGACCGCAAAGCCTCCTCAATTTCGTAGTTTCCGATCTGATTGCGTATCAGCGCAAGATTTTTCAGATTACTCTTGCCTGACATATACGGTATAAATCCCGGTGTTTCGATCATTAGGCCCAAATCTTGTGGAAAGTCAATCTCCTTCCCGACTTCTTTGCCATCCACCGTAACTTTTCCGGTTGTCGGCTTCAAGAAACCGCAAAGGCACTTCATAAATACCGTCTTACCACTTCCATTCATTCCTACAAGGCCATAGATCTTACCCCTCTCCAATGTTATATTTACATCTTGCAGAATCATTTCTCCCCGAAACTCTTTGCTAAGTCCCTCTACTTTTACCATGATGTTGTTCACAGTAATCACCATACCTTTCTATCAATCTATATCATCGCACAGTTAATCTTTACTCAGATCCACCTTGCGCACCATCCTCAGTCCCATCACCAATACAACAACGGCCAGTACTATATAGTAGACTGCAGCAATCTCTACCCGTTCCATCACCGGCCGAGCCTTGCGCAATGTCAACCCATACACATCCGTCTGGTACAAGGGGCTCAGATACGGTTCCAACCGCCATAACATGTTCTGTATCTGCTTATACCCATCAAACTGTGCAAATTCGTTATCAAAAAATAAAGGAATCCAATCCATGATATAATAAAAAACAAGCACAAAAATACCTAAAATTGTTCCCGTACCACGCCGGAACCAAATATTAAATGTTACTACTAACATCCCTAAAAAGATAGATGCCAAGACTACCAGTAAAAAAGTCAACCCCCACACCTTCAACGGTGTACCGATTTTCATAATCTTGCGGCTGTATGTACAGGGAAGATTATATTTTAATCCTGTTTCAAAATCAAAACCTGTCTTCGGATCACTTGCTTTCCAGTAAAAACTGCTCCATCTGTTTTTCCAATCCACCACTGGAAATAAAGCGATAATAAAACCAACGGTAACAACCAAATAATAGATCACCGATGTCATAATGACATAACAGTACTGCGATAACAGCCACATTTTTCTGCCCTGCCTGGCCAGACGGTTCACCGCTCCATCCCATTGCGGATATGCTAATATCAAAAAAATGAATAATATAAAATAGGTACTCACTCCCCCACCGCAAAACGCCCATGCCGGAAAGATCTCCAACGCTCCCACCCGACAATGCATTTCAGATAACTGCTCCACAAACTCTCTAAAGAAACTGCACAAAGAGATCCATACAAGCAGTACTAGCAACACAAAACGTCCACTACAGACTGTCCTTTGAAAATAGTCTCTGCAAATATAACGCATCTTTTTATCTCCTCTCACTCTGTCTGTTTACGTACACCGTATACAAACACTCCCATCTCGACCACCCAATACAAAAGTACCATGATCACTCGGAATGGCAGTCCTTTGTATGGCAGGAGGGATGCCCGCCCAGTGCTCATCAATACAAGGGGAGAACCATAATACCATTGTAGTGTGATAAAGATCATGTCCATCCCCTCACAATAAATGTAAGAAGACAACATCACCACATACCGATTTTTTACAAACAACGAAACAATCAATGCAATCCCCGGTAATATCGAGGCATAAAGGCTGTCTTCCAAAATATATAACATCAGATACTGCACATATTTTCTCTGCATCACCAGCAAGGATGTACGACTCATTGCTTCTATTGTATCTTCACCTCCAACCAGTACCTGTCCATGTATCTTATAAACGATCAATGCCGTCAGTCCCAAAAAGAGCAGACGGGACAGCACTGCAATGGCTGCTCCTGTGCCGATTGCCACTGCCATCTTCGTAACCGCATATCTCGTCTTGCTTGTTCTGGACATAGAGGAATATCGATACCCGGATCGATATTCCATCAGATAACTCTCCGCTGTCGTCAGTACACACAGCAATGGATACAGTACACTTCCATAGCCCATTCCCCAACCAACATCCACAAGGTAAGTCAATTCATTGGACATTTCAAATTGATCCAGCATGACGGGAAAATCTGCAAAAACAAGTATAATAATAGATACATAAAAAAATGGAGAATGCAGCACTCTTCGGATTTCCTGCTTTAACATACCTTACTCCTTCCGATTAGCTGATTTTTATAGCATCATTAAGTCAAATATGCTATAATTGTTGTGGTTTTTTACGAGTTCCTATTCTGCCTATGGGCTTGCCCTCTGCGGTGTAGGAACTTTTTTTAATATGTTAATCCATACTATTCGTCCCATGTTAGACCATCTCCTTTCTTTCGTAGATTCCACCCTGTTATACCTATATACTATCTCTGCATTTGGCAATAATTCTGCCTAATGCAAAGCAGCAAGCTGTAGCACCCTCACTTAAGTTGTTTTAAGTCTTATATACTCTGCTTTTACCCAACCCCATGTACCCGTTTTAACTCTTTTAAGATAATACCATTTGTAGTTTTTAGATTTACTCTTCGTCATGTCAACGCATACCTTTTCGTGTATGCTCATGCTTTCTAACACCGTTGCTGAAGTGCTTGGTTTGGCACGTAAACGTACCCCATCTCCCTTTACCGATCCATTCTGATTTGAATACATCATAACATCGGCTGTTGGAACTAGTTCATTGCAAATAACAACTCCTTCTACCATAACAACTTGTGCAGAACTCACTTCAGTTGTATTGCGCCCCGCAAGTATATCATCTGCCGTAACCATGGCAGATGCCTGCATATTTCCTGCAAGCACTATTGCAACACAAAGCACCATTATCATCATCTTTTTCTTATTATTGTACTGTTTCATGTTTTCCTCCTACTTATCAATTGACTGTCTGCTTAGTAACACTTCTCTATTATTGTATTTATCCCCTCCTTCTGATCCTGTTTTTTCTCTCTTTTCATTTGTTGCCAAAGTTCATGAAAATCTTTATGCACAAATACTCCTGTTAAACACTTATCTGACGGCGCATACTTTATCACATAAGTAACTCCATCTTCACTCCTCACATAATAGGTAATTTCTCCATACAGAAGAAGATTCTGCTTATCAAACCGTGATATGCCATAAATAGATTTTATTGATTGGTTTGGCGCAATTTTATCCATCATCTGTTGAACTGTTCTTAAATATTTTCTTTCTATCCCTTTTCGATAACTTGCATCCGAAGCAGAAATCCACTTATCTCCTTCAGATATAGCTGATTGATTTATTTCACCGCTGTTGATCTTTACAGCAACACTATATTCATATTTCCAGCCTTTCTTTTTCAAAACAATGTTATATTCGTCATCCTCGCTGTCTTCATAGGTCGTCACATCTACAGCAGCCCTCGCCTGATTTGTATCAATTCCATATATTTTGCTGACATACTGCTTGGCAGCCTCAATCGCCTGATCCTCTGTCAGCTTATTTGCCGTTTCGTCAACCGGCCTTTGTGCAGCCCTCGCTCTGTCTGCCTGATTCTGCTTTGCCAGCGCATAATCACGCCGCTCATTAAAATCAATGATCTGTAATAACTGCTCATCGGTCAATTCGCTCTTCGGCAGATAAAAGGTACTGTTTGCACGACAGTATACGACTTCTTTCCCGCCATTCGCTTTCACTTCTTTCTGAGAATCTACTTCCTTCAGCTTCGTCTCCGGCAATGTTCCCTTTTTATATTCCTTCTGCAGCAGTTCCTTGCGCTTCTGCTCCTGAAAAGACAACTTGCGTGAATAGTGATCTGCATCTTCCCGTTGTGCCTGTGTCATATGGTTTAGCTGCTTCTGTTCCTCTTGAGACATTGATTGTAAATGTTCATGATAGTTATCCACAGCAGCATATGTACCCGTCGTCAACATAATGGCTGCACCAACCGCTGCGACTGCCGTTCGATATGAGAATGCACGCACCACTTTGCTATTATCCTGCACGTCCTCCGCACGCACCCGGCATAACAGTTGATCTATTCTACTGTTTTTCACCGTTGGTTCAGTTGGAACTTCCTGCAGCAGTCGTCGGCCGATTTCTCGATCCAATCTACTTCTCATTGTATTTACTTCCTTCCATAGTCCATTATTTACCTGCAATTTTTTAATTTTTGTCGCGCTGCATAGAGTCTTAATTTTACCGTACCTGTTGGTATGTTTAAGATTGCGCTTATCTCTTTTTGCGAAAAGCCATATATGTAATACAAATATACCAATGTACGATCCTGCTCTGCCAGACTTTCTATCTCATGCCAAATTCCGCTATGCGGATAACCCGACGCTTCGTTCGTCGGATAGTCATCCATAGATTCCACCAATTCTTCCCGTTTTCTTTTTTGAATCATAGATAACGCTGTATTGACTGTAATCTTTGCTACCCACGACCGCATTTTATCCGGTGATCGAAGCTGTTCCCTGCGTTCCCACGCTTTGCATAACGCTTCTGCCACCGCATCATCTGCATCCTCCGGATGATGCAGTATATTCATTGCGAGCCGTACCAGCATGCCTCTTTCTGTTGCAACAAATTGTTCAAATTGCCTAGAAGTCAAACTACGCCTCAATTTATTCCTTCCTTTCTGCGCACACTTCCAGTGCATTACCTCCCTGTGCCAGAGGTGCACCATAGGCACAAGGTTTCACCATCTCCAGTGATCACCTTTTGATCGGTTCTACTTATATGACTATTTAGAAGCCCAAAAGGTTCATTTTATTTTGCAATATTTTATTTTTTTAATATTATTAAGTTTTTCCGTGTATTCTCCTAATAATATTAATGGTTTGTGGAGTTTATTTTGATTTTGTAAAGCATTTAGATTCAAAAACGCAAACTTCGCACATCAAACTTGAACTTACCATACCAAAAATTAATATCAGAACATATCTGTGAATGATTCTCCCACCCGGCATCATACACTGTCACTATTGCAACGCCTGCTTAATACTTTGATAATGCAAAAAAATCCCCTGCTTATCGTATTCTGATAACTGTGCTGCATCCGCTATCTGAAATGCATTCGTCTCTTCCGTCTGCAATTTGATATCTGCCTCTGTAAAATCCATATGATATTTATAGACATCTACAAAATAGTTATCACCTTCTCCCGGATTCTCACGGTGATACGAAAACAGAAAGCCACCTTCTGCATTCGTTACATCCAGTCCGGTTTCTTCTAAGATTTCACGTTTCACGGCCTCTTCCGATGTCTCCCCGGCAATAGCCGCTCCACCGGATACTTCCCACCAGCCGGGTGCCCAAGCTTTGTCAGCCGCACGCTTTGTGATCAAATATTTTCCATCCGGTCTCTGAATAACACCAAGTACCGACAAATGATACTCCCCTTCTTTCAAGCACCAATCATTTCTTTTCATGGTTCGCCCGGTTGGCTTCTTGTCCTTATCATAAATATCCCATAATTCCATCGTAATCTGTCATTCCTTTCTCTGACGGTAGTTTTAATAAACAACTTCGAAATGTATGAAGTGTGTATGTTTGATTTAATCGTTATCTCTTCTTCCAAACAGTAACACCAGTCGAAGCAGCTGTAATAAGGTGGATACCGTTGCCGTTATATAGGTCATTGCTGCCGCTGAAAGTACACGTCTCGCCCCTCTCACCTCATCTTCATATAACATTCCGCTATCATTTAAAATACGAAGTGCTCTGCCCGACGCATTAAACTCTACCGGAAGGGTGACAATCTGAAACAACAATGTCAACGCAAACAATATAATACCAAGATAGATCAAATTGGTATGCCCGATCAGCAATCCAACAATGATCACCGGCCACGACAATTTAGAACCAATATTGACCACCGGAACAATGGCACTGCGTATCTGTATCGGAACATAACCAACATGATGTTGAATGACATGTCCACATTCGTGCGCTGCCACTCCAACGGCGGCAATCGATGATGCACCATATACACTATCTGACAATCGCACCACCTTCGCACGTGGATCATAATGATCAGTCAACTGTCCGCTGATATGTTCGATTCGTACATCGGTAATCCCTGCACTTCGCAGGATCATTTCTGCTGTCTGCGCCCCTGTCAGACCACGTTTGCTATGATATCGACTGTACTTATTAAATGTCCGGCTGACGTTGGCAGATGCCAGCATACATATTACCGCACCAATAATAACAAGAACATATGTCGGATCCATATAGTAATACATCCCCGGAAAATAACTTAAAAGTGCTGTCTGCATACACTAATCCTCCTTACTCCAATTGTTTTTACATTAATCCTAACTATAGCATTTCCCATCTCGTTTATCAACTATACCTTACTTTAACTTCCCATATTGGTTGTGGAGGAATATGCATCGATTTCCTATAGATCGATGATATAAAAATGATTGCTTTTCATAGAAACACGCTATATAATTATATTTGGCTTTACGCGGATTTTACGTAAAATGCTACTGTTTATCTCATTATTTGCCTAGATTTTACAAAGCTTTTCGTCGATATGTGCTGTGATTTTTATGCAAATAACACCATTTAGTGATTGATAAGGAGAAAACGAATGACTTCAGAACACGTGATCAATCTTCTTGGAGGGCTTGCGCTCTTCATCTTTGGAATGACTTTCATGAGCGACGGTTTGAAGAAACTTGCCGGCGATTATATGAAAACTATTTTGGAAAAATTAACGGAAAAACGTATTATGGCTGTGTTGCTGGGTGCCGGTCTGACCGCACTGATCCAAAGCTCCAATGCCATGTGTGTCATGACCGTCGGATTTGTAAATGCCGGAATGATGCAGTTAGAGCGCTCTGTTGGAATCATCATGGGTGCGAAGCTCGGTACAACGATCACCGGACAGCTTCTTGCAACTAATTATATTTCAAAATATGCTCCGGTTATTGCCTTTGTGGGCGTTGCTTTCTTGATGTTTGCTAAATCCAACAACATCAAAAGCTTCGGACAGGTTGTCGCAAGTCTTGGTATCCTCTTTGTCGGATTGTCCACCATGAGCACCGCAATGAGACCAATGGCACAGGAAGAATGGTTTATTAATATTGTGGCAAATCTTTCCAATCCTCTGCTCGGTGTACTGGTCGGCGTGATTTTCACCGTAATTATCCAAAGTGCCTCTGCCTCCGTCGGTGTGCTGCAGATCATGGCGGTAAGCGGTGTCATTGGATTCCGCCCGGCCTTTTATGTAATGCTTGGTATGAATATCGGTGCAAGTATCGCTCCGATCTTAGCTTCTATTGGTGGCAAAAAGGATGCCAAACGCGTTGCTGCCATCGTTGCTATTTTTGAAACCTGTGGTATGCTGATCTTTATGTTAGCCACTACATTCCTTCCGGTTCTCGACTGGTTGTCGATGACTTCCGGAGATCCGAGCCGCCGTATTGCAAATGCGAACACGATCTTTAACTTAGTATCACTGATCGTGTTGTTCCCATTCTCAAATCTCATCGCCGCTTTGTCTAAGAAGATCATTCGCGGCTCCGACGAAGAGCCAAATATGGCAAAATTAGAGTTTATCAGCGAAACAACGCATACGACTTCTACTGCAATGATCGGTCAGATCGATGCGGAGACCAATCGTATGGAAGAACTGGTACAAACCAACCTTCGTCTCGCTACCGAGAATTATTTTGATAATCGTTTGAAAGACGAGGATGATTTCAACCAGACGGAAGAAACGATCGATTTCTTAAATAAGAAAATTACCGATGCACTGATCCGCATGAGTTCTTTTGCAGATCTGACGCCAGAGCAGGCTAAGCACGTTGGTAATCTATTCCATGTGATCAATGATTTAGAGCGAATCGGTGACCATGCAGAAAATATGGCACAATATAGTATTCGTATGCACAAGAATAAGGAGCGTTTCAGTAAAACCGCCATGGAAGAACTCCGTGGGTTGGTGGATATTATTGAACGTATTTACAAAGAAGCTTACGCCCAAATGGTATCACCGGATCAGGATAAATACGCACATGTATATGCCTTGAAACGAGATGTAAACCGCATGATCGAGGACATGAAGGAAAAGCATATTGTCCGTATGAATAAGGGAAAATGTAATTCACAACAGGGTATGATGTTCGTAGAACTTTTGATGGATCTGGAACGTGTTGCAGCGCACGCTATGAATATTGCACAGGCAGCAAATTAAAAGCAATTCTTGCTTGGCGATGTCACGCTACATAACAGCAATTTCCTATTCAAAATAATGGATCAACACAAATTAAATCCCCCTTGAGCAGACCTTTGGTTATCTACCTTATCTGCCTAAGGGGGATTCATTACTTCTTACAACATTTTTTTGTGTTTGAAATAGATAAATTCAAGAAGAATGATGATACCACACACGATTGCCACAACAGGATAACCGTAATGACTTTTAAGCTCCGGCATTCCAACAAAATTCATACCATACCACCCTGCCACAAGTGTCAACGGCGAAAAAATAGCCGTGACGATCGTCAGGATACGCATGATCCTATTTTGTTCTTCATCCAAGCGCTGCTGCTGTAATTCTCGTATTTGCAGCATATATTCCCGAAGCATTTTAGAGCGATTGTATAACCGCTCTACCTTTTGTCCATATGTCTGAAAACAGATCACCTCTTTCTCATCAAAGAAATCATTGACATTTTCGACAAGTGTATCGCTCATATCCATCATCTGTTGATATTGAAAGCTCTTGTTGAGTAATATTTTGCGATATTTGGCCATTAATCCGGTCGGATCCGTCTTCTCCCCGGACTGGATCTCCTCTTCCATCTGGAAGCAGCCTGCTTCGATCCTCTGCAAATGTTTGATATCATCTTTTAATAATTCATCCAAAAGGCGGATAAAAAAACGTACAGGCGACAGATCATCTTCATCACTGATCAGCGAGCGAAGCTGTTTTTCCCAGTGATCATGTCTCGTCTTTTGTCCGATCAAAACCAGTTCGCTGCGGTCAAGATAGTAAATAATACTGACCGCTCTGCCGTCATATGCTTCTTCCGGATGCCACATAATTTCGCCCACCACAGCGTCCGCAAGAACTACAGCTTTCGAAAAATGCATACGGTTAGACTGCAGCATATATTCCATTTCATTCCAAAAGCTGGCACTCTCCCAGCGTTCCTTCGCTTCCGCTGCATCAAGCACCAGCACCCGCCCCTGTTTCAATGCAAATTCCACAGCGATCCCCCTCACATCATACTATTGACCATAGTATGCATTTTCTCCATGTTTTCTAAAAAAATGCTTGTCACGAATACTATCCGGTGCCGGCTGTACCTGAGGGTTGAGTAATTCTGTTCGGATTGCCATGCGCGCAACCTCTTCCAGCACGACCGCATTATGCACTGCTTCAGCAGCATCCTTGCCCCAGGTAAACGGTCCGTGGTTTGTGCAGAGTACGCCCGGCGTATGCATTGGATTCAGTCCTCTCTGCTCAAATGTCTCAATAATAACAAGTCCGGTATTACGCTCATACTCTCCACCAATCTCTTCCGGTGTCAGACTTCGCGCACAAGGAATCGGACCATAAAAATAGTCGGCATGTGTTGTTCCATATAACGGAATGTCACGTCCTGCCTGCGCCCACGAAGTTGCCTCCGGCGAATGTGTATGCACAACGCCTCCGATTTCCGGATATTTTTTGTACAATTCCAAATGCGTTGGCGTGTCCGATGATGGGTTAAGCGTTCCCTCGATACGGTTTCCTTCCAGATCCATGACCACCATATCTTCCGGACGCAGCTTATCATAATCTACGCCACTGGGTTTGATCACAAAATATCCGGTATCTCTATCAATCCCGCTTACATTTCCCCAAGTATACGTGATCAATCCTCTGCGCGGCAGTTCCATATTTGCTTCATATACCTTTTTCTTTAACTCTTCTAACATAGTGTCCTCCATTCGAAAATATCTGCTTACCAATGTAACGAAGTTTCTTCAATCTGCAAGCCCCCACGATATGATTCCATAAATTGTTCAAATCCCTGCACGATCTCCGGATCAGGGGCTATTGTTGTCCCTTCATTGCCGGCAAATACATAATCTTCCAAATACTGTGCCAGCGACTGTCCCTCCTGCTTATGAACCATAAAATCTGCAAGCAGCGCAATACCCCAGGCACCGCCCTCACCGGCTGTCTCCATCACAGAAACCGGTGCATTCATTGCTGCCGCAGTAATCCGCTGTCCGACGCCCTTGGTCGTAAAGAAGCCGCCATGTCCATACATTTTGTCAACTTGAACCTGCTCCTGCTGCAAAATATCCAATCCGATCTTCAAGGTTGCCAGCGCACTATATAAATGTGTACGCATAAAATTAGCAAGGTTAAATGCCGCATCCGGCTTACGCACAAAGAGTGGTCTTCCGGCATCTAATGCAGTCACACCTTCTCCGGAAAAATAATTATAGGAAAGAAGACCGCCGCAATCGGCCGCTCCCTCCTCTGCTTTTTGGAACAATTTTGTAAACAGCGTTCCTGTGTCTACCGAAAATCCCATGTAATCCGCAAATTCACCGAACAAGTTGACCCATGCATTGATGTCCGAGGTGCAATTGTTACAATGTACCATCGCCACCGGCTCACCGGAAGGTGTTGTAACCATATCAATTTCCGTATGCACCTGTTTTAATGCCTGTTCAAGTACAACCATCGCAAAAATTGATGTTCCGGCAGATACATTTCCGGTGCGGACACCTACACTATCTGTTGCGACCATCCCGGTTCCGGCATCTCCTTCCGGCGGGCATAACGGAATCCCCGCCTGTAAAGAACCGGTTGGATCCAATAATGCGGCTCCCCTCTCGGTCAGCACTCCGGCTTCCTCTCCTGCCGACAAGACCTTTGGCAAAATATCCTTTATATTCCACGAGTATCCACGATCGGCAATCATCTCATCAAACTGTGCCAGCATCTTACTATCGTAGTCTCCCGTCTCGCTGTCGATTGGGAACATTCCCGATGCATCGCCCACGCCGAGTACTTTTTCGTCTGTGAGCTTCCAATGTACATAGCCCGCCAATGTCGTAAAATAAGAAAGCTTCGATAAATGTGGTTCCTCGTTCAAAATTGCCTGATATAAATGCGCAATACTCCATCTCTGCGGAATATTAAACGCAAACCGTTTCGTCAACTGCTCTGCCGCCTCTTCTGTCATTGTATTGCGCCAAGTACGGAATGGAACCAAGAAGTCTCCTTTCGCATCGAACGCCAAATATCCATGCATCATCGCCGAAAAACCAATTGCTGCAAGCTTTGTGAGCGTTACGTTGTATTTTTGCTGTACTTGCTCTGCCAAGGAACGATAACAGTCTGCCAAACCATTCCAGATATCCTCCTCGTGGTATGTCCACACACCATCCTCTAAGCGATTCTCCCAGTTGTGGCTGCCGGAAGCAAGTGGTTCTCCTTGTTCTCCGATCAGCACAGCCTTGATACGCGTCGAACCAAACTCAATGCCAAGTACTGCTTTTCCTTCTTGTATATATTGTGCGATCTCCATATTTTCTTCCTTTCTCTTAATCTTCTAGTGAATCATTTTCTCTACATCTCATGCGCTAAACGCCTGCCCGTCTTGCTGTGCCATTATACGGACACCTATTTATACTGCATCACAATAACCGTATCTTTTTTATTAGGTACTTTCTTCGTCACCTTTAAGGTCACCTTCGTCTTTCCTTTTTTATTGCCTTTGCAGGAAATCTTTTTACCGGATTCCAGCAAATAGACTTTTTTGAGCTTTTTATTTTTGTACTTGCGTACTGTCAGCTTTTTATTTTTAGGCCATTTCGTCACATGTACATAGACATTTTTACCTTTCTTGGTATATGTTCCCCAAGATGGGACCTTACCAAACGGATTACCGGAGGTAGCATAAATACTGCTGCCGTTTTTCTTCATCCAGTTACCAATGCCACGCAGTGCTTTCTTACTTCCCGCTGTCATAGTACCGTCACCCTTCGGTCCGATATTTAACAGATAATTACCACTCTTAGAAGCAACATCGACCAATTCCCGGATTAAATATTTATAGCTTCGATATGAATTCTCCAAATCCTTTTTATAGCCCCACGCATCGTTCATGGACTGACAAGTCTCCCATGGTCTTGATGGTGCTTTCTCCGGAATACTTCTCTCCGGGCACTCAAAATCACCCAGCTTAAATCCACGGCAGACACGCTCGTTTACTAATATAGAAGATTTCAAAGATTTTACATATTTATACAGATCTTTTCCATCTGCTTTCGTCCACCATTTTGCCAGTGTCGGCGCCTTTCTTCTGTAAGTCCAGTCTCCGTCAAACCACATAATTGCCGGATCATAACGGTCTACTAACTCTTTTAACTGAGCCTTCATGTCGCGGATGTATGCTGTGCGCGCAGCCATTGACTTCATCTTCGTAAAATCACCGTTGATCGTCTGCGACGAATGGTTCCAATCTATGATCGAGTAATACAGGCCAAACTTAATCCCTGCCTTATCACAGGCTGTTTTTAACTCCATCAGCACATCACGGCCGGTTTTGCCAAATGGTGTATACTGCTGCAGACTAAACATCGTCTTACCGGTATAATCCTTAAAGCTGGCAACATTCGTATCCCACATTGCCATTCCCTCATGATGTTTGGCTGTGATCACGATGTATTTCATACCGGCAAGCTTTGCATATTTCACAATTTCATTGGCATTAAACTTGGTTGGATTGAACTTCGCAGCTACCGTCTGTTGGTATTTCTGCTTCGAAATCCCCTCGGTCTGCATCGCCCATTCCCCGTGTCCATAATAGGAATACGCTCCAAAGTGAATGAACATACCGAAACGATCTTTCATCCACCATTTCATGTTCGATGGAACGCTATATGCCTGCGATTGCACACCTCCTGCCGCCATGCCGATCACCAAACTCAATACGAGTAACAAGCTCCATACTTTTTTGCTTTTTTTCATTGTCATTACCTTTCCCTTTCTGTTATGTCAGTACTTGTCCGATAATCACGAAACATAACTCCATATTAATTATAACGCTTTGTCTATTTGCCATACTATAGAGCAGACAGACAAGTATCTGCATTTTTCGGACATCTCTAAGATCAATCTTTCGTTGCCAGTCCACTTCCGCTGATCGGAATCTTATCTCCTAAATAAGTCGGCTTTGGCTGTATCCACAGATTGACCACTTCCTTATCTCTCGCAGCCACTTCGCGCAATTTGCAGATCCAGATATTACGGTATTTCATCCGTTTATTCGGTGCGGCATAAGCATCCAGTCCCAATTTACGTGCAGCGTACACCGCGCGATATGCGTGATACTTTTGCGTGACAACAACCGGATTATGTACCTCAAAAATATCTCTGGCACGATACATGGATTCATACGTTGAAAAGCCTGCATGATCCATAAAGATCTTATCCTCCGGGACATCCAGATTCGCCATAATATAGTCTTTCATTCCCTGTACTTCATTATAGCCTTTCCTGCCATGATCCCCGGTCAACAGAAAACGATCCGATACCCCCGCACGGTATAATTCGATCGCACGATTTAGACGATCACGAAGCATTAAGCTTGGCTCCCCATTGGGCTTCATGCCTGCCCCTAATACCAATATGCAGTCGGCTTTCGGCATACTGTTTTCCTGCCCCGTCTCATATACATAACCTTTGGCGTAATGCACCACATACGCATCCATGCCAAATATAACGGCTGCACTAAGTATGATAACAATCCCACATCCGATCAACATTCGTTTGATCCCTTTCCTATGTTTTGTAATAAAAGTTTTCATATCCCCTCCAATCCAAGCAGGAATTTACATATTTTCCTGCTAAACAAAAAAAGCAAAGCCAGCGCTTTGCTTTGCAAGAATTGCTAAAGCAATTCTTGGTGATGTCACGCTACACAACAGCAATTTCCTATTAATCAAAGAAAATCCCGGAGAATGCTTTCCTGTCCATAAAAACGTACACTCCGGGATCCATATCAACATTGGATTATGCTCTATTACTCAATGGATGTCACTTCGTAATCTTTCGCTTCTACCGTCTGCTTCAATACATCATCTGCGATGTCTGCAGATAACGTAACAACTGCTGTCCCTGCCTCATGGCTTACCGCAGCCTCTGTTACCTGATCCAAACTCTCCAATGCTTTCTTCACTGTTGCCTCGCAGTGTCCACACATCATTCCGTTAATTTTCATTGTTTTCGTCATCGTTGTTTCCTCCTCATTATATACTATTTTGGGCTGAATTTGTGAATTTCCAGCTCTTTTTTTATCTTTATGGGCATCATATATTTTGCAGAGATTGAGTCGCAATGCATTGGATACCACGCAAAAACTGGACAGACTCATTGCTGCAGCACCAAACATAGGATTTAACTCCCAGCCAAACAACGGGATCCATACTCCCGCCGCCAGCGGAATACCGATCACATTATAGAAAAATGCCCAAAACAGATTTTCGTGAATATTGCGCAGCGTTGCTCTGCTCAAGCGAATTGCCGCAGGCACATCGCAAAGTCTGCTCTGCATCAAAACCACATCTGCTGCATCAATGGCAACGTCTGTTCCGGCGCCGATCGCAATACCCATATCAGCTCTGGTCAGAGCCGGTGCATCGTTAATGCCATCTCCAACCATGGCAACCTTACCATATTGCTGCAGGCGTCTGACAACCGCTTCTTTGCCATCCGGAAGCACTCCGGCGATCACCTCATCTACGCCGACCTGATCACCAATTGCTTTCGCAGTGCGTTCATTATCACCGGTCAACATAACGACCCGCAGTCCCATACCCTGCATCTCTTTAATAGCAGAAAGACTGTCTTCCTTGATCACATCCGCAACTGCGATAATACCAAGCAATTTGCCATCTTTTGCAAAAAAGAGTGGTGTCTTACCCTGACCCGCCAAGCGGTCCGATACCAGTGTGATCAGTTCTTTCTGCTCTGACGAACGACCAGAGGCTGGCGCAATTGACTTTTCCTGCTCTGTCGACCGATCGAATTTCTTATTCTGTGAATCGATTCGATCGCTATACACTTTCTCGAGTGAAATCGTCTGCTCAATAAACTTTCGACTGCCTCCCATTATCTTTGCGCCATCGCACATTGCTGACAATCCATTTCCCGGCAATGCCATGAATTCTTTTGGTTCTATCGCATTTACCGCATGCTCCTGTTCGTATTTTAGGACTGCCTTAGCAAGCGGATGCTCACTCTTCTGCTCCAGAGAATATGCATACAACAACAATTCTTCTGCTGTAACACCATCCACTGGAATCACATCTGTAACCTGCGGTTCGCCTTTTGTAATCGTTCCGGTCTTGTCGAGACATACAACATCCATCTTACCGGTCTCTTCCAGCGACACGGCTGTCTTAAACAATATTCCATGCTTCGCACCGACACCGTTTCCCACCATGATTGCGACCGGCGTGGCCAGTCCCAGTGCACACGGGCAGCTGATCACCAATACGGATATACCTCTCGCTAGGGCAAAGCCAATACTCGCACCGGTCAAAAGCCAAACAAGCATCGTCACTGCCGCAATAACGATCACAGTTGGCACAAATACACCGGAAACTTTATCGGCGATTTTGGCAATCGGCGCTTTCGTTGCTGCTGCATCGCTAACCATTTGAATGATCTGTGACAACGTCGTATCCTCGCCGACACGTGTTGCCCTGCATTTCAAGAAACCAGACTGGTTGATTGTTGCTGCAGATACCGGGTCATCCTTTTGCTTGTCCACCGGAACGCTCTCTCCTGTAAGTGCCGATTCATCCACCGCACTATTGCCATCCAGCACGATGCCATCCACCGGTATCGTTTCTCCGGGTCTGACCACAAAGATATCGTCTTTTTGTACACTGGCAATATCCACTGTCACTTCGGCGCCATCTCGTACAACGACGGCAGTCTTTGGTGCAAGTCTAAGCAAACCTTTGAGCGCATCCGTTGTCTTTCCCTTCGAGCGCGCCTCTAACATTTTGCCGACTGTGATCAATGTCAAGATCATCGCCGCAGACTCAAAATAAAAGTCGTGCATATACGCCATAACCTGCTTGTCCGCGCCACGCATCACAGCATCCGTCATGGCAAACAATGCATATGTGCTATATCCAAATGCCGCTGTCGCACCTAATGCTACGAGCGTATCCATATTAGGTGCCCGATGCCACAAACTCTTAAACCCACTAATGAAGAAATGCTGATTGATCACCATAATAATGATCGTGAGAAGCATTTGTGTCAATCCCATCGCCACATGATTCCCTGCCATCCATTTCGGCACCGGCCAATTCCACATCATATGCCCCATAGAAAAATACATGAGTACGAGCAAAAATCCAACAGACCACAGCAAACGCTTCTGTAAAAGCGGCGTGGTGTGATCGACAAGTTCCTCTTCGAGTGCTCCCTGATTCTGCGCATTCCCGGATTGCACGTCTGCACCCTTTATTTTGGCTCCATATCCTGCATTTTGTACCGCCTCAATGATGGCATCACCAGATGCACTTCCTTCTACCACCATCGAATTGGTAAGCAGACTAACGGAGCACGAGGTAACACCCGGAACTGCGTTGACTGCTTTTTCCACCCGTGCACTACACGCTGCACAACTCATTCCTGTTACAATATACTGTTCCATCCGAAGCCTTCCTTCTACGTCTGTGTTTATTTATCTCATTAATTTTTGCAACACATTTACTAACTCATCCACTGTTTCGTCTTTTCCCTCTTTAATATCTGTCGTAACACAAGTTTTTATGTGATTTGCAAGCAAAACTTTGTTAAAACTATTCAGTGCTGCATTCGCTGCGGCTACCTGTGTCAATATATCCGGACAATACGCATCTCTCTCCACCATGCCCTTAATGCCACGGATCTGTCCCTCTATCCTGCTCAGGCGATTCAACAAATCCTTGTATTCCTTGGGATCACGTACTTTTGTCTTATGACACGGACAAACCTTCTCTTCTGCCATGCTTTTCCTCCTTTCAAGCAAAATACCCTGAGGGGGTATCCGTATCTAGGATATACCCCCTCAGGGTATTTGTCAATATGTTATTTGACTCAAACTTCGCACATCAAAAATTACCATGTTGTCACATATTGCATATTATGTCGATGGTCTAATTTATTTTGCAGCTATTAGATAGTGAATCCTGTCATCAAAAAACTATAGCAATTGCCTTGCCGCAATTAGTTTTCACAGTGATTTCTAGATTTTGTTATCTCTGATGATTGATTTACATGCCTTTCGGAAACTCGAAGTCCCGGAAGCAAGGTAATCATCATTTTTGAAAGGGACTTTGCGCTCGTCGTTACTTATGTCTCGTATTTCAGAGACATTAAGTAACGTGACGTAGCGCATCGTAGCGAAAGCGTCCCGTCCAAAAATGGATGATACCTTGCTAAACCGGGACATCTCAGACATTCCTTCAGGCATGTATTCATCAGAGACTTAACAAAATAAGAAATCACGTAAAAACTCTGCGTTCTTCGGCAATTGTCTTAGTTTTTTTGATGGCAGGATAATTTACTTTATCGGTTGCAAAATAGCTATTGTTTTACTGACATAATAAGCAATATGTGGTTTGGACAATAACTTCCGGTATGGGAAGTTTTAGTAATATCGTTATTTACTGATCGGCAGGTTTCGTGCCTTTTTTGCGGATATGAACTTCCGGAATCGCAACGCTGTCATAAGTGACGTCGCCCGGCTCCTCTGTCGAATCCATGATCTCCGGTTGTTCGTGTGTGTGTACCTCTGGAATGGCCAGATTGTCATAGGTTAATTTATAGCCTGCTTCTTTTGGCTTGCTGTCCTTCTTTCGGGTTCGATTCTTATGAAACATAGCTCCCTCTCTTTCTGCGGTTTTGACACCGCGCATGTCTAATAATCGTCCAAGTATCAATGTTTGATAGTATCCCTAAATTAGGTTGATGAAAAATGTGATGACCAAACTGTTAATAAAATCTGCAAATAAACTGCCGACGAGCGGAATCAGCAGATAAGCTTTTACCGAAGTGGTGTATTTTTCGCAGATCGCCTGCATATTGGCCATTGCATTTGGTGTTGCACCCATACCAAAACCACACGTTCCGGCTACCAGCACCGCTGCATCATAGTCTCTTCCCATGATATTAAATAGTAGGAAGTAGGTAAAACAGCAGATCAGAAGCACCTGCACCGCCAGAAGAATAAATAGTGGAAGCGCAAGGGATGCGAGCTGCCATAACTTTAAGGTGATCATGGCAATGCCCAAAAACAGCGACAAGGAGATTCCTCCCAAGTCGTTGATCTCACCCATATGAATAGTAAATTTACCGCTATATTCGCCAATGTTGCGAAAAAGCGCAGCAGCGATCATGGCTCCGATATATATTGGAAACGTCATGCCGGTCTTCGTCAGTAACCAAGAAAAAATGGTGCCGAGTCCGATGGCTAAGATGAGCTGAAAGACCGCGGCGGCGTACATGTTGGTATGTCGTTCATGCTTCTTTTCATCTTCAACCAACAATGTGTCATCCTCCGGAATGGCAGTATCTAATAAGCCGCGTTTTTCGATCAATCGTTTGCCAAGCGGCCCACCGACCAAACTGCCGGAGATCAATCCAAACGTAGCTGCAGCGGTACAGATCGTGGTTGCTCCTTTGATGTTAAAGTCTTCTAAGACAGGACCGAAAGCGCCTGCGGTACCATGACCGCCGACCATCGGGATGGAACCGGTGCACATACCGACCAGAGGGCTTAAGCCAAGCAGCTTAGCTATACCAACAGCAAGCAGATTTTGAGATACGATCAAGGCAATGACGAGAAACAAGAATAGGATCAACGATTTTCCGCCACTGCGCAGCACCTTGAGATTCGCCTGAAATCCTACGGAAGTAAAGAAAAATACCATGCATACTTCGCGCAAAATATCATCGAATGAAAATTCTGCCACTCCGGTGGTATAACAGATACAGGTAAAGATGGCGAATAACAGTCCGCCAATGACAGGTGCCGGAATACAAAACTTTTCTAAGAAATATATTTTGGATTTGAGGTAGGCGCCAAGCATCAGTACTAAGACGGCGACCGCCAGTGTCTGATACATATCAAGTTCTATTTTTATCATAATAAATAAATGCCTTTCTAAAAATGTGCATTCTAATATGAGAATGTGTTGAAGGAGTTATCTTGCCTCTGAAAATGGATCTCAGATCCATTTTCAGAGGTTTATTCCGTTTTCACGTTGATTCCTCGTTCGGAATAATAGGCAGCAGCGCCTGGATGAAAAGGAATCGGGACTCCTTTGATCGCAGAACTCTCATTTAACTGAAGGTCAACGGAAGTAGCATATTGCAATCCTTTTTGATGGGCAAAGATTGTTTTTGTCAGTTTTTTGACGGTGGCGTTGTCGAGTGCATCACTGGCGACCAATACGGATTGTACGCAAACAGTCTGGATATCCTCTTCCTGCCCGGTATAAGTGCCGGCGGGAATGGTATAATCGGAATAAAATGGATAGGCAGTGGTAAGTTTGCCGCGTAGTTTATCGCCCAAATTTAACAATCGGATATCACAGTGCTTTGCCAACTCTTCTACAACAGTAGTTTGTGCCCCGGCGGTGAAGAAAAATGCATCAATCTTTCCCGCTGCTAATTTGTCGGCAGCGTCGGTATAATCTAAATGCTTCGTCTTGATCAGATCTTCCGGCAGTCCGGACATTTCTAATATTTGTCTGGCGTTTAGTTCACTCCCGGATTCTTCCTCGCCAACGCTGACCTTTTTGCCTTGCAGATCATCAATGGTTTCGATATCGGAATCCTTACGCACAACAATTTGGCATGCTTCCGGATACAGGCTTGCGACTGCTTTGAAGTTTTGGTATTTTTTGCCGGTAAAAACGCCGGTGCCCTGATATGCCGCGTCGATCAGATCTGCCTGTGCAATACCAAGTTCGATGTAATTGCTGGATAGGAGACGCAGATTAGCGGCAGATCCTGCGGTCTTTTTTACTTCAAGTTCGAAACCGGTATCCTCTTTGGTGCATAGGCCTGCTAATGTATTGGCAAACGTATAGTACATACCTCCAATTCCGGCAGCACCAATACGGATATTGCCGTTTCCGATAGTACAGCCTGTTAATAGTAATGTTAGGCTTAATATGGTACATAGTAATTTTTTCAAAATACGATACTCCTTTCTGCAATTTAGCCTTGACTTTTTATTTGCAGGCTATTTAAATGGTGATTCTTATCACGACACGAAATAGTACAGCGAATATTTTACATGAAATGACACGAAATGGAAATAGTTTTTTGACAACACGGGGAAATGAGAGTATATTGTTGCCGAGTGCGTTTTAAGGAAGAATCCTATTGGATTATTTATTTGCAATCGTTTTCATATAAAGCATTTGCAGAATGGAGATTTAGTATGCTGACACAATTTTCGAGAACCGAGCTGTTGCTTGGCAAAGAAACGATGGAAAAATTAAAGCAGTCGCGTGTGGCTGTGTTTGGCGTTGGGGGAGTAGGTGGCTATGTTTGTGAGGCATTAGTACGAAGTGGAGTAGGTGCCTTTGATCTGATCGATGATGACAAGGTGTGCCTGACCAATCTCAATCGACAGATTATTGCAACGCGAAATACAGTCGGGCAGTATAAGGTGGATGTAATGAAGGATCGCATTTTGTCAATCAATCCGGATGCACAGGTGCGCACGCACAAGTGTTTTTTTCTGCCGGAAAATGCAGACGAATTTCCTTTTGAAGAGTATGATTATATTGTGGATGCGGTCGACACGGTGACTGCAAAGATCACGCTCATTATGAAAGCGGAAGAGAAGCATGTCCCGGTTATTAGCAGTATGGGGGCCGGCAATAAATTGGATGCCAGTGCTTTTCGAGTTGCCGATATCTATAAAACGAAAGTATGTCCTTTGGCACGTGTTATGCGCCGAGAATTAAAGAAGCGTGGGATCAAAAAGCTGAAAGTCGTATATTCCGAGGAGAAACCTACAAGACCAATGGAAGATATGGCGATCAGTTGCCGTAATCACTGTATTTGTCCGCCGGGAGCACAGCATAAGTGCACGGAGAGACGCGATATTCCGGGAAGTGTGGCGTATGTGCCATCAGTTGCCGGTTTGATCTTAGCCGGTGAAGTGATCAAGGACTTAAGCGTACCGAGAGAGACGATTCAGTAAGCAGGTGAGAGATAAGGAGTGCAAAATGAACAGTATTACTATAGAAGAAGTAAAGGAGCTTCCTAAGGATTCGTATCAGTTGATCGATATACGTGATGCAGAAAGTATTGCTCATGGTGCCATTCCGGGAGCAATCGCAGCACCTCAGGAAGACATATTATCTTGTGAAGAAGTAGACCCGTCCAAGAAGTTGGTAATTTGTTGCAGCAGAGGTAAATTTAGCGTCGAAGCAGCCGACAAGCTTCGTGAGAAGGGAATCGATGCCGTTAGTCTGGAAGGTGGCTATGTGGCGTGGCTTATGGATTTTATGAGCGCACCGGAAGAAAAAGATGTGGCAGCAGAAGCAGAACAAAGCCTGCGTAAGAAGTTTAAGAAAACAATCTGGTCCAAATTTGCCAAAGCGATCAACACATATGAGCTTGTCAAACCGGGAGATCGGATAGCGGTGTGCATTTCCGGGGGAAAAGACTCTATGCTTATGGCAAAGTGTTTTCAGGAGCTAAAACGTCACAATAAGTTTGATTTTGAGGTTAAATTTCTCGTGATGGATCCGGGTTACAGCCCGACGAATCGCCAGGTGATCGAGGAGAATGCCAAAAGACTGCAGATCCCGATCGAGATTTTTGAATCGGATATTTTTGAATCTGTATACCATGTGGAAAAATCACCATGTTATTTGTGTGCGCGTATGCGGCGTGGACATTTGTACACGTATGCCAAAAGTATGGGATGTAACAAGATTGCGCTTGGCCATCATTATGATGATGTGATCGAGACGATTTTGATGGGAATGCTGTACGGAGCACAGATCCAGACGATGATGCCGAAACTGCACAGCACGAATTTCGAGGGGATGGAGCTGATCCGTCCGTTATATTTGGTGCGTGAGGATGATATTAAAGCTTGGCGGGATTATAATGATCTGCACTTTATCCAGTGCGCCTGCAAGTTTACCGACACCTGTACAACTTGTAATAATGAGGAAAATCAGTCTAAGCGTGTTGAGATCAAGGAACTGATCAAGCGATTGAAACAGGTGAATCCATATGTGGAAGGTAATATTTTTAAGAGTATTGAAAATGTAAATCTTTCTACGGTCATTGCATACAAAAAAGATGGCGTCAAACATTCTTTCCTGGAGGAGTATGATGACTAAATGCGGGAGTTTGCTAAGTGCATTGAGCACCGCAAAGATTTGAAAGCGTGCATGATACAAAAAAACTTTATATTATTAACTAAAAATAATATTGACTTCTTAAAATTAGTTGCAAATGATTAAAAAAATTAAATGGAACGGACTTTCATGGGAAGTATTGACCTTTGGTGAAGATAGGAATATGATGCGTTCATGCAAGAGCAAAGAAACAGGATCAAAGCTATTTGGTTTCTTTTCTCTTGTATGTAAGCTTACGAACCCTGGGGAATGACACAATTATTTTAGCACCAAAGGAGAGAGCCCATGTCAAAAGCATACGATCCATATGAGAATGTTATTGATGTCATGACGGAAGCGATGGAAGTCGGACACATCGATAAAAAAATGTTTGAAATCATTAAAAATCCACAGAGAGAAACAAAAGTATATTTGCCGGTTGAAATGGATGATGGCACGATCAAAGTGTTTGAAGGATATCGTGTACAGCATTCTAATATTCGTGGTCCTTTTAAGGGAGGTATTCGTTACCATCAGGACTGCACGTTATCGGAAGTGAAAGCGTTAGCAACTTGGATGTCCTTAAAATGCGCGGTAGCCAATATTCCTTACGGCGGGGCGAAAGGTGGCATCAAGGTAGATCCGTCTACGTTATCGGAACGTGAACTGCGCAATCTGACACGAAGATATACCTTTGCTATTGCGCCGATCATTGGTGCGGATACAGATATTCCGGCACCGGATGTCAATACCAATGCACAGACGATGGCATGGGTGTTGGACACCTACAGTCAGTTAAACGGAAAGCCTTGCCCGGGTGTAGTTACAGGTAAACCTGTAGAACTCGGCGGTTCACGAGGGAGAAATTCAGCAACCGGCCGTGGTGTAGTGATCAGTACAAAATTGCTGCTTGCCAAAGAAAATAAAGAGCTTGCCGGAACAAAGGTTGCCATTCAGGGAATGGGTAATGTCGGAAGTAATGCGGCAAAGATTTTTTATCATCGCGATGCGAAAGTGATTGCGATCAGTGATGTGTCAGGCGGCTTATATTGTGAGGAGGGGTTGGATATTGACACGATCTGCACCTTTTTGGAATCTACCGGTAAACTGCTCAAAGATTACGAGGCGGATGGTGTCAGTCATATCAGCAATGCAGAAGTTCTTACTTGTGAATGTGATGTGCTTGTTCCGGCAGCACTGGAGAATCAGATCACGGCAGACAATGCCTCTGAGCTGCGCTGTAAATACATTGTAGAGGCTGCGAATGGACCAACCACGGAAGAGGCAGATAAAATATTAGAGAAGCGTGGCATCACGGTTGTACCGGATATTTTTGCAAATAGTGGTGGCGTGATCGTATCTTATTTCGAGTGGGTACAGAATATCCAGGAATTAACCTGGGAGCGTAATCAGGTAAATGAAATGTTAGAATCACTGATGACGAAATCCTTTACTGCAATCATGGATGTCGTAGAAGAGTGTAAATGTACGGTGCGCATGGCGGCCTATATTGTGGCACTGCGCAAGCTTATTTTCGCAGAAAACATGAAAGGAATATTCCCGTGATGTTATAACCTGCAAAATGCTATATAGTCATTGACATAATAAGCAATATGTGGTTGTGGAGGATTTGAGGTATGGGAAGTTTGAGTAACTAAAATTTCATCTTAAGAATTTCTTAAGAATTTGTTCATATTCTCTTCTTAAAAATATGTATAATAAATATTGTAGCAGGAATTAGAGGGACTTCCTGCTACAAGGTACATGATTTGATGTTCACGGAATATCAGATGAGAGGGAACCATAAATTTGAGGGACAATGAGGAGAGGATAATGAAGGGTATATTAAGAGGGGCATATTGTGTTGCTTTGAGCATTAGTATTTTTTTGTGTGGTGTAATATTGGCGCTATCCTGCAGAGGTATTACACTGTACAAAAAGGAATTACTGCAAAATGGAATGACAGTTGCAATTACACTATTTATGGCGGCTTGTATAGTAATGTTATGTGTTTATGGGAAGGACAAGCTGCAGACAACGAGACGTAAATTTTCCGTATTCATGTTTTTATTGATCGGTTTGGCGCAGATCGCATTCTTATTATTGGTATCCAGACCAATGACGATCGCAGATCCGGCACGTGTTCAGAACGAGGCACTTGCCATGTTAAAATATCATCACGGTCAGATGGATTCAACGAATTCTTATATGCAGAATTATGGCAACAATCATTTTATTACCATTTGTTTTTATTACTTTTATAAATTTTTGACGGATGTTGGCATTACAAAGGTATGGGTGCCTACGGTAGTGCTAAATGTTTTGGCAATTGATCTGGGCATTTTACTGATGTTCCTGTCTGTAAAAAAAATGCGCGGGATCGGTACGGCAAACTTTGCATTAGTACTATTTTTCTTGTGCCCGACAATCTATTTATGGCTGACTTCTGTGTATACCAATACGTTATCTTTTCCGTTTATTATGGGTATTTTGTATCTGGGACTCATTGACAAGCCGGCAAAAAGATGGCGGATGGCGGTACACGATGTGTTATTGGCAGTCGTTATGGCGGTTGGTTACCGTGTGCGTCCGACAACGATCATTCCAATCATTGCGCTGGGGCTATATTTGATGGTGCGTCTCATCGCAGACTGGCAGAATCGCCGTGCTTTAAGGGCATCAGAGACAATGGAAACGGAGAATGCTTCGGAAGAACAGCAGCATAGCAGACAAAGGGTATTGGAGAGTGCAGTTCGTGTCGGACTCGTTGTCTGCGTGAGTATGGCAGTGTTATTTTCCAGCAGCAATTTGGTAGCAAAGCATGTTGATGCGAAGAAGTTTAACCAGCAGTTTCCTGTTGTACACTGGGTCATGATGGGAATGAATGAAAAGAGCAAGGGCGGTTTTAATCGTAACGACCGGAGATACACATCTTCGTTCCCGACCAAGGAACAAAAGCGGAAAGCAGATATCGCTCGCTTGAAACAACGTGTCAAAAAGATGGGTCCGGTTGGTCTTGCCAAGCATTTTGGCAATAAAATGATGCGTGTATGGGCAATGGGCGATGATGATGGAATAACGAATGCGCAGTATGCATATCAATATCCACCGTTCTTTCGTTATTTTGCAGGAAAGCAAAATGCATGGTTTATGATCTATATGCAGGCCTTTCGTATTGCGATGTTATTTTTGATGTTGTGCGCAATGTGCAGACAGTTTCTGCAGAGAGAAGCAGCACCGGGGGCAATGTATACGCTTACGTTTGCGGGCGCAGTTATGTTTTTTATGCTGTGGGAAGCCGGCAAGCGATACAATATATGCTTTACCGGAGTGTGTCTTTTACTCATGGCAGAAGGGGCTGATGGATTTACAAATACTGTTTTTAACAAAGGGGATGCGTGGCTTAAAGCACATTTCAACGGAATGCGGCTGTACGCTGCCAGATTGGTGGTGCTTGCGGTTGGTCTGTCCTGCTTTGCCGGAAGTTTTGCGGCGGCGAACCAGCTTAGTCATCCTAGAACATACGTAGAGATTCCGTATTTTAATTCCAAACGTGGAAAGGATGAAGAGCCGATTCGGTGGCGGTATCATAAGAATCTAAAAGTTTTGGAACAGACGATTGAACAAGGGCAGTTGGAATGGCGTAATCGTTGGAACCGTATTCGACTGTATTTCTGGAATCTTGCACCAAACGAATCGGGTGATGAGTATCGTATTCAAGTGCTTGCACTGGACGATAAAGAGGTTTTATATGATAAGACGATCGCACCAAATCAGGTGAAGCGGGAAGGCTATACGATCGCAATTGCAAAGAATAAGCTCAAACAGAGAGATTCGCAGATCGGTTATTTGATCCGTTTGACACACGTAGGTGCAAGCGACCGCCTGATACCGATGATATGCAGATTCCCATTGTTAGATCCTTATCCATACGGCGAATTAAAGGTGGATGGACAGTATAAAGATTGGGATCTATCGATGAAAATTTTTCGCAAGAAAAATGCATAACATAGAGAACACAGAATGTTCACAAAATTTATTAGCACTCACTATTGACGAGTGCTAATAATAGTGGTATAACATAATCAGAACAAGGAAAAGGAAATGCTTAGAAGAGTTTCTGAGTATTTCAGTAGTGACAGACTATATAGTCTGTACAGAGTTGGAAGGAGCGATGACTTATGTTAATGCCAAGTATTTTTAGTAGAGATTTTATGGATGACCTTTTTGATATGCCACAGAGAACTTACGCCAAGAGCTATTCAGCGAATGTATTAATGAAAACGGATATCAAGGAGTCCGAGGAAGGATTTACGGTAGAGATGGATCTGCCGGGCTTTTGCAGAGAAGATATCAGTGCAGAGCTGAAGGATGGTTATCTGACCGTTACAGCAACTGCTAAGAAAGCAGAGGAGAATACTTCGGACAAGAAAGAGAAGTATGTTCAGAAGGAACGTTTCCATGCAACTTGCAACCGCAGCTTTTATGTTGGTGACAATATGAAACAAGAAGATATTAAGGCGAAGTTTGAAAACGGTGTTTTGACATTACAGGTGCCAAAGAAGGAAGAGATTCCGGAGGAGCAGACCAAGAAGTTTATTACGATTGGTTGATCATCAATGCAAACTTCCCATACGAAAGGCTACAGGGAGGTGGAGTGAATGAAGACGAAGCAGGATTATTATGACACCTTAGGGATATCAAAGGATGCGGATGATGCGTCGATCAAGCGAGCCTACCGTAAAATGGCCAAGAAATATCACCCGGATATGAATCAGGGTGATCCGAATGCTGAGCAAAAATTTAAGGAAGTTACGGAAGCTTACAATGTGTTAAGTGATAAGGAAAAGAAGAAACTTTACGATCAATTTGGTTCTGCAGCATTTGAGGAAGGTTTTGATCCGACCGGCGGCACGGAATTTCACTATTCCGGTGGCGATGCATCGGGGATGTATGGTGATATTTTTGATAATCTTTTTGGTGGCAAAGGCGGTTTTAGCGGACACTTTGGTTTTGGTGACGGTACATCGTGGCACAGTAGCGATGGAAAAACCTGGAATACAGGTGATGGTGGATCATGGCATGTGGGCGGCGATTATGGCAGATCGAGCTTTTTTGACACCTATGAAGATGCCGGTCGGAAATCAGGTCAGGATGCGAGGGCGCACATTTCGATCACTTTTGACGAAGCAGTGTATGGATGTGACAAGGTCATTACTTTGCAGGATGGAGAGCGCGGTCAGAGCAGAACGCTGCATGTGCACATACCGGCAGGTATTGACGATGGCAATCGCATTCGCTTAAAAGGTGAGGGACATCCGGGAGTTTATGGTGCACACAAAGGTGACCTTTATCTGCAGGTATCTGTCGGCACAAAACCGGGTTTTGAGCGTAAGGGCTTGGATATTTATACGAAAGTCAATGTACCATATACGACAGCAGTGCTTGGGGGCAATGCCCGCGTGCACACGCTATACGGAGATGTTGACTGTAAGATCCGGGAAGGAACGCAGAGCGGTACCAAGATACGACTAAAAGGAAAAGGTGTTGTATCCAAAAAGAATGCATCTGTGCATGGGGATCAGTATGTTGAAATCGGAATTGAAGTTCCGAAACATTTGTCGTCACAGGCAAGGCAGAAATTGCGCGAATATGCGGAGGCAAGCTAATCCTATAATGTAGCCCGATCATATCAACAAAGAGAATAATTCTTGATAAACTGTTCATAATAAAGATAGAAACTGTAGGTTATTGAGAGCAGAAACGAGGAGAATTATGATCTTAAAACAAAATGAAATTGATGTGATCACAGAATTGCAGACACAGGAAAAGAATTGTGTGGAAAAGTACCGCCGTTACAAAGAGCAGGCAAAAGATGAGGAATTGAAAAATCTGTTTGGTGAGATCGAGCAGCTCGAACAAAAACATTACGATACACTGGGGCAGGTACTGAATGGTGATGTGCCATGTTGTGACTGCAATGATTCCAGAGGAAAAGACTATGCGCCAACTGCAACGTATAGTACAGCTGGAGATAGTGAGGAAAAGCAGGCGGATAATTTCTTGGTTACTGATTGTATCGGCACGGAAAAGATGGTTTCTTCGGAGTATAATACAAATGTGTTTCGCTTTGGAGAACCTTCAGTTCGTAAATTGCTTGCAGATATTCAGGTCGAGGAACAGAATCATGCAGAGATGTTATATAAATACAAAACAGTAAATGGAATGTCATAAAGTATAAAGATATTTCCTAACAGATAAGTAAAGGGGCAAGGCTTGTGTCTTGCCTTTTTTAATTAATAGGAAACTGCTGTTGTGTAGCGTGGCATCACCAAGAATTGCTTTAGTTTTTTTGATGGCAGGATAATTTACTATGTCGGCTGCAAAATAGTCATTGATTTACTGACATAATAAGCGATATGTGGTTGTGAAAAACGGTGGGGTATGGGAAGTTTGAATATCTTGTTCGAAAAATGGAGCTTGACGAGGAAAAGAAAAACACGTAATATAGTATCCGATACTACATACAGAAGTAAACGGTGCCGCAATGGCATATGAAGTGACGAAATGTCGGAAAGGAATGAAGTATGAAATCATTACGTATAGGAGATATTACGCTAGAGAAGCCAATTATTCAGGGAGGTATGGGAGTTGGAGTCAGTCGAGGCAGATTGGCAGGCGCTGTATCTGCCTGTGGAGGCCTTGGTGTGATCTCCTCGGCACAAATCGGATACGATGAACCGGAATTTGCAACGGATCAAGTACTTGCGAATGAAAAAGCGATACGCAAGCATATCGCACTGGCAAAGCAAATATCCGGGGATAAGCCGGTCGGTATAAATATCATGGTGGCATTGAAGCATTACGAAGATCATGTGCGAACGGCAGTTGATGCCGGAGTAGACGTCATTATATCAGGAGCCGGATTACCGATGCGGTTACCGGAATATGTCGGGGATTCCGGCTGCAAGATCGCACCGATCGTTTCATCTGTCAAAGCGGCGCAGATCATACTTCGCCAGTGGAAAAAGAAGTACTGCAGGACAGCCGACTTTATTGTTATAGAAGGTCCTAAGGCGGGAGGCCATCTTGGATTCAAAAAAGAGGACATTGCGACAATTACGGCAGAACAGTATGAGCAGGAGATAAAAAATATCATTCAAGTCGTACGAGAGTACGAACAGGAATTTGCTTGTAAAATCCCGGTTATAGTTGCCGGTGGCATTTTTGATCATAAAGATATAGAACATGCTTTGGAAATCGGGGCTGACGGTGTTCAGATCGCATCACGTTTTGTTGCAACAGAGGAGTGTGATGCTTCGGATGCGTATAAGCAGGCATATATTAATGCAAAAGCAGAGGACATTACTATTGTCATGAGCCCGGTTGGGATGCCGGGACGTGCGCTCAACAATGCATTTGTTCAGCGTGTGAGCCGACAGCGGGAAGAAATCAAAAAATGCTACAATTGTTTGGCTAAATGCAATCCTGTTGAAGTGCCGTACTGCATCACCAAAGCACTTATATCAGCAGTGCAGGGAGATTTGGATCATGGTCTGATATTTGTGGGAGCGAATGTTGATAGAATTGATCGAATGACCTCCGTGCAGGAGCTGATGGCGGAACTTACAAACTGAAACTTCCCACACCTCATTATCTTACGCAACCACATATTGCTTATTATGTCAAAGCATGCTAAGTGTTTTGCAGCCACAATATAGCGGCTTCTGCCGACAGAGAACTATAGTAATTGCCTTGCTTCCGGTATGGGAAGTTTTAGTTACAAATTAATAAAATTTGCGTTTTTTTGACTTGTGATTTGCCTTGTAACCATAGAGGAATATCGTTATAATGTAATAAATATATAATGACAGGGGAGCAGGTGAGCATATGAAAAAGGCGATTAGTATAGGAATACAAGGTTTTTCTGATCTGAGAGAGCAGGATTGCTTTTTTGTGGATAAAACAAATTTTATAAAAGAATGGTGGGGAAAACGGGATGTTGTAACATTGATCACGCGTCCACGCCGTTTTGGTAAGACATTAAATATGAGTATGCTGGACTGCTTCTTTTCTAATAAATATGCGAACAGGGCGGATCTGTTTGAAGGGCTTTCTATATGGCAGGATGAAACGTATCGGAAACTGCAGGGAACATATCCTGTGATCTTTTTGAGTTTTGCTGCTGTGAAAGCAGGCAATCTGGAGGATGCAAAAACCCAGATCAAGCAGGAGATTACAAGGCTGTACTGGGAAAACAGGAATCTCATGAAAGAAGATATTTTTGGTGAGGATGAGCGTGAATTATATTACCGGACAACAGTAAAGATGGATGATGTTACGGCACAGGATTCTTTGAGAAATTTGTCTGTCTGGATGGAACGCTATTATGGTAAGAAAGTTATCATCCTTTTGGATGAATATGATACTCCGATGCAGGAGGCGTATGTTCAGGGATACTGGGATGAATTTACGTCTTTTGTGAGAAGTCTGTTTAATGCGTCTTTTAAGACAAATCCTTATCTGGAGCGAGCAATTATGACGGGAATTACCAGAGTATCCAAGGAGAGTATTTTTTCCGATTTAAATAATTTACGTGTCGTAACGACGACTTCCAATCTGTATGCAGATTGTTTCGGTTTTACGGAGGAGGAAGTTTTTGCTGCACTGGATGAGTATGGAATGAGCGATAAAAAGGATGAAGTGAAACAGTGGTATGATGGTTTTACTTTTGGAGAACACAGAGACATTTACAATCCGTGGTCCATTACAAATTATCTGGATGAACATAGATTATATCCATACTGGGCATCCACAAGCTCCAATGGGCTTGTGAGCCGGTTGATCCGGACGGCATCTGCAGATGTGAAGGAGAAGATGGAGGATTTGCTGCGGGGACAGGCGATCACTGTAAATTTTGACGAGCAGATCGTATATAACCAGTTGGATGACAATGAGGAGGCAATCTGGAGTCTTCTGCTTGCCAGTGGTTATCTGAAAGTGCAGAATATAGACTACCGTGGGATTACTTTGGAACCATGGTACACGCTGGATATTACAAATATTGAGACACTGAGCATGTTCATGACAATGTTCCGGGGATGGTTTAAAAATAAAGATGCAAATTATAATGATTTCGTGAAGGCACTGTTAAAGGGCAGTCTCAAGGAAATGAATATTTATATGAATGATGTTGCACTTGCAACCTTCAGCAGCTTTGATACAGGAAAGAAACCTTCTGAGAAAAGTCAGCCGGAGCGGTTCTATCATGGATTTGTTTTGGGACTTCTGGTGGAATTGCGGGACAGGTATCAGATCCGTTCCAACCGGGAAAGTGGATATGGACGATATGATGTGATGCTTACACCGGTGACAGAGGTGGATGATGCCATTGTGATCGAGTTTAAAGTGCATGAACCGGATGAGGAGGAATCTTTACAGGATACGGTTCGGACGGCTTTAGATCAGATCAAAGAGAAGAACTATGATGCCGAACTGCTATTACAGGGAATACCGGCAGACAGGATCCGTCATTACGGCTTTGCCTTTGAAGGAAAAAAGGTTTTGATCGGACAGGACGAAATTCAGAATGTAGCAGTGAGGAGGTGATTTTGTGTCAGAAACACAAAAACCATTTATTTTACACAGCGAATACAAACCTACCGGTGATCAGCCCCAGGCGATCGACGCTTTGGTCAAAGGTTTTGAAGAGGGCGACCAGTTCCAGACTTTGCTTGGTGTGACGGGTTCCGGTAAGACCTTTACGATGGCAAATGTCATTGCGAAGCTGAACAGACCGACTTTGGTCATTGCGCACAATAAGACATTGGCGGCACAGCTCTACGGCGAGTTCAAGGAATTTTTCCCGGAGAATGCGGTGGAGTATTTTGTATCCTATTACGATTATTATCAACCGGAGGCATATGTGCCATCTTCCGATACGTATATTGAAAAAGATTCTTCGATCAATGATGAAATTGACAAATTACGTCATTCTGCAACAGCAGCACTGACGGAGCGGCGGGACGTGATCATTGTAGCCAGTGTATCTTGTATTTATGGTTTGGGAAGCCCTATTGATTATCAGAACATGACGGTGTCTTTGCGTCCGGGTATGTGCAAAGACCGTGATGAAGTGATCCAAAAATTAATAGAGATTCAGTATAACCGTAATGATATGGATTTTCAGCGTGGAACATTTCGTGTGCGTGGCGATGTTTTGGAGGTATTTCCGATTTCAGAAGCGGATCAGGCGGTTCGCATTGAATTTTTTGGTGATGAGGTGGATCGCATTGTTCAAATTGATGTACTGACCGGAGAGATTAAAGCAGAATTGGAACACATTGTTATTTTTCCGGCATCGCATTATGTTGTTGATAAAGATGCGATGGAGCGTGCGATCCGAACGATCGAGGCAGAGTTGGAAGATCGTGTGAAATATTTTAAAAGCGAAGATAAACTACTGGAGGCGCAGCGTATTGCTGAGCGAACCAATTTTGATATTGAGATGCTCCGGGAAACCGGTTTTTGTTCAGGTATCGAAAATTATTCGAGGCATTTATCGGGATTAAAGCCGGGAGAAACGCCACATACATTGATGGACTATTTTCCGGAAGATTTTTTGATCATGGTAGATGAGTCTCATATTACGATACCACAGATACGAGGCATGTATGCGGGAGATCGATCCAGGAAGACTACACTTGTAGACTATGGATTCCGTCTGCCATCTGCATTAGATAACCGTCCGCTTAATTTTGATGAATTCGAGTCGCATATCAATCAGATGTTATTTGTATCGGCGACACCGAATGTATATGAGCAGGAACATGAGTTGGCGCGTGTTGAGCAGATCATACGGCCTACCGGACTGTTGGATCCGGAGATTTCTGTTCGTCCGGTGGAGGGGCAGATTGATGATCTGGTAGGTGAGATCCGAAAGACGATCGATGCAGGAAATAAGGTTATGGTAAATACGTTGACAAAACGTATGGCGGAAGATCTGACGGACTATTTGAAGGAAATTGGGATTCGGGTGCGTTATCTGCATTCAGATATTGATACGCTGGAACGTTCGGAGATTATTCGTGATATGCGGTTGGATGGCTTTGATGTATTAGTCGGTATTAATTTGCTGCGAGAGGGACTGGACATTCCGGAGATAGCACTGGTTGCTATTTTGGATGCTGATAAGGAAGGATTTCTTCGCTCAGAGATTTCTCTTGTTCAGACGATTGGCAGGGCGGCCCGTAATGCAGAAGGACGGGTTATTATGTATGGTGATGTCATGACAGATTCGATGCGCCATGCCATTGATGAGACGAATCGAAGACGAAAGATTCAGATGCAGTACAATGAGGAGCACGGTATTACGCCACAGACGATCAAGAAGGCGGTACGTGATCTGATCAGTATATCGAAGAAAGCCGATAGCAACTCAGGCGATATTGAGAAAGATCTGGAATCTATGAGCAAGAAAGATTTGCAGCAGTTACGTAAGAAGTTGACGAAACAGATGCATGCGGCCGCAGCAGAGTTAAACTTTGAACTGGCAGCAACGTTGAGAGATCAAATGATGAAAGTTGTACAGCAGCTGAATGAGTAAAATTCTGCCGTCAAAGGTTATATAAATCAGTGTTGGCGAATAATCGCAGATAGGGTATAATGATTGGGTAATGTAATGGTGAACGTAAGGATTCGACAGATATTCTAGAGAGAAGGGCAATAAAATTTTAGAGTATGCCTTATGTTTATTTCAAGAAGGGAGAAAAAGAATGACAAAGAAATGGCGGCGCGTATATGCGTGGGTGCTGACCGTGGCAATGGTCTTATCTATGGCAAATCTGCCGATTACCATTGCTAAGGCAGCATCGACACAGAATCTTACCGTGAAGAGCGGAGCAACCAGTGTAACGATTGCTAAGAATGAGTATGGCGATGATTATATTGGCGATATGTTTTTTAACATACCGGATGCCTTGAAAACGAAGAGTGCAATCTCTTCGAACAAGGTGACTTCCATGACGGTAAAGATCACGATCAAAAGTTTTACACAGGGAAGTGGCGCAAAAGCGCAAGCATTTATTTTTGCACAACCGGATGCATCGGGTGATTGGAATTGGAATCAGTCTTCGACTGCAGAGCTGGTTACCGGCAGTCAGTTGACGCTTACCTATTCCTTTGCAGATATGGATTGGAAAGGTGGAACAACGCTGGGAAATCTTGGCGTGCGTTTTGCCAATGCAGCCGAGGGGAGTACCGTGTCCTATTCTGTTGACTCTGCGGTGATCAATATGGCGGACAGCGGCAGCAGTGCGACAAGTAAGCCAAGCAGCGCGACAAGTAAGCCAAGCAGCACAGCAAGTGCCGGTGGCAATGTTTCGGCAGACCAGATTGCGATCACGAGAAGTGTTGGCAGTGGAACAAATGATTATTATGCAGAATACAGTTTTTCTATCACAAATAACAGCAGCGAAACGGTTAGAGGTATTCAGATTTTAATACCGACATCGGGATCGGTTGACGTTGGCTATGTTGAGGGATTTTCTGCAGTGTATGATGCGGCGCTGGGAGGCGTTGTGGCATATTATTCGACAGAGATTGCAGCGGGAGCAACGGTTAGCAGCTCTTCTAATAAAGTTGGTTTTGGAAAACAGCCGTCTATTTCCGTTGGAGAATCTAATGTCATTGCTGTAAATTGTGCAGGTCCAAGTACCGGTGATGAACTGAATTATGAATTAACCGGACGTAAAGATGTTGCATATGCGGACACTCCGGTCGGCAGACATGGTAAACTGTCAGTACAGAAGGTTGACGGCTATGCGGCACCGATCATGGTGGATCAGAATGGTGTGCCGACACAGCTTCGTGGAGCCAGTACCCATGGTATGCATTGGTTTCCGCAGTATGTCAATCAGAATGCGTTCCAGACATTGCGTGATGATTGGGGAATCAATATGGTTCGATTGGTCTGTTATCCACGCGACGTTGGATCGGTTGGATATTTGACGGGTGGAGACAGTACCAAACAGCAGCTTGATACATTGATTCAAAATGGTGTCGATTATGCAACCAAGCTCGGAATGTATGCGTTGGTAGACTGGCATGTGCATGCTTACAATCCAAATGAGTATTTGAAAGAGGCAAAGATATTCTTTACAAAGTACGCAACAATGTACAAGGATCATGATAACGTGTTATATGAGATTTGCAATGAGCCGACAGGCACAAATTGGTATAGTGGCAATGGCAAAGATCTTTATACATATTGTAGTGAAGTCATTAAGACGATACGTGACATTGATCCGGATGCGATCATTATATGCGGAACGAATACTTGGTCACAGGATGTCGATCAGGTAGCGGCTAAGCCGATGAAAGCTCTTGGTTATGAAAACATCATGTATACGTTCCATTTTTATTCCGCAACGCACAAAGAGAATTTAATGGAAAAAGTACGTCTGGCAACCAAGGATGGAACACCGATCTTTGTTACCGAATTTGGTATATGTTCAGCAGATGGTAATGGAAGTTATGACACGGAAAATGCGGATCGGTGGATCGCGTTGTTGGACGAATTAAATATTAGTTTTGCATGCTGGAGTTATAGTAATTGTAATGAAAAATCGGCGTATTTTAAGAGCAGCTGCAGCAATGCCGGGGGCGATTGGACAGCAGATGATCTGACAACAACCGGTAAGTGGCTGATCAATACCTGTCGAGCACACGAGGAGAAAGAAAATGCATCCTATCCGGTAGTATCACCGTCAGCAGAACCGACGAAAGCACCGACGGTAACCGTAAAACCAACGACAAAACCGACGAAAGCACCAACTGTAACCGTAAAACCAACGGCAGAACCGACGAAAGCACCGACAGTAACCGTAAAACCAACGGCAAAACCGACGAAAGCACCGACGGTAACCGAAAAGCCAACGGTAGAACCGACGAAAGCACCGACGGTAACCGTAAAACCAACGGCAGAACCGACGAAAGCACCGACGGTAACCGAAAAGCCAACGGCAAAACCGATAAAAACGCCGACACCAACGGCAGAGCCAACAAAAGCGCCGGAACCAACGGCAGCACCGATAAAAACGCCGGAACCAACGGCAGAGCCAACGAAAGCACCGGAACCAACGGCAGCACCGATAAAAACGCCGACACCAACGGCGGAACCGACGAAAGCACCGGAACCAACGGCAGCACCGATAAAAACGCCGACACCAACGGCAGCACCGACGATAACATCGGTACCTAGTGATGATCCGACTGAAAGTGCTGCTCCAAGTGAGAAACCAACGATCACACCAACGCAGAAGCCGGGAATTCAGGCGACCGGAATGCGCGTTATTGCCAGTGTGAAAAAGGTAAGTAATCTTCCGGTAAAATCGAAATTGCAGCTTGCAGCAGGAAAGAGCATGCAGCTTACGGTGACTTTGTTGCCGACAGGAGCTAAGCCTCAGAAACTAACGTATACCAGCAGTAAACCATCAATAGCAAAAGTAAGCGGTAGTGGTAAGATTGTTGCTGGTAAGAAAGCCGGAACGACAGTGATCACGATTCGTACAGCGAATGGATTGCAAAAGAAAATTACCATTCGCGTTATGAAAAAAGCGGTGAAGAAGATCAAACTGTCTGGCGTTAAGAAGTTAAAGGTTGGTAAGAAACTCAAACTGAAAGCCAAGATCACGCCTAAGAAAAAGTATGCGTCTGCCACGGTATTCTGGGTATCTGGTAATACTAAAATTGCAACAGTGACACAGAGCGGTGTTGTAAAAGCGAAGAAGAAAGGCAAAGTTAAGATTACTGCAATTGCAACGGATGGCAGTGGTAAGAAGAAAGTGATCAAACTTACCATTAAATAAATTTTAACAGATCGACTTAGAAATAAGTGGTAAATATGCCTTTTGAAAATTTAGAAAAAGAACAACCAAGTATTGGTTGTTCTTTTTTGCTTTATAGGAAACTTGTCGTTTCCTATAAAGCGAAAAACGCTCCGCGAGGATGCGCATCTCGCGGAGAAGAAGTTAGCTGTAAACAGCACTGCTCGAGCGCGAAAGAGTCGCAAGCGACTCTTTGTTCTTTAATCGGAAATTGCTGTCTGGCAATCTTAATTTTTTCTTAAGGAAACGGACATATATTACAGCCATAAATGTTGTAATATATAACCAAGGAGAAAATTATAAGCTCCATCGTAATATTACTATTGTAGCAAAACGGACAGCGCGATCAATTGTCCAACATAGAAAGGAGAGAGTAATATGAGGATGAAAAAATATGTAATGACGCTGGCATTATGTATCGCTGCAGGAGTTGTGCTGACTTTACCGGTGCAGGCAGATGCAAAGTCAACCGGGAAGTTGAGCAAAAACATCAAATGGTCTTTGAACTCTGATGAGACAGTATTGACAATCACAGGAAAAGGAACGGTGGATATCCGTAAATTTCGTAAAGAGGGAAGATACAAATGGCCTGGTTCAGAAGCGGGACAGCCGGCAATTTTTGACAAGCTGGTGTTTGGAGAGGGGATAACAACAATTTCATCTGGCTTTTTTTGCATTGAGGGTATCAAAACGATTTCGCTGCCAAAGAGCTTTAAGAAGATCAAAGCGTCCAATGAAATGGATGCCGTCAATGGCTCTTTTGAACCATACAGCACGACATTAAAGAAAATACAAGTTTCTAAGAAAAACAAGAAGTTCTCTGTCAGTAAGGGCGTCTTGTATTCAAAGGACAAAAAGAAGTTGTACATTTATCCAAGTGGCAAGACGGAGAAAAAATTTGCAATACCTTCCAAGGTAACCAAAATTTGCAGACGTGCCTTTTATGGAAATTCCATAGAGAGTGTTATTATGGGAAATAAGTTGCGTGAAATTGGTCGGCAGGCTTTTGCGAAAACGGAGTTAAAGTCTGTAAAGCTTCCAAAGTCGTTGAAAATTATTGAAGATTCTGCGTTTGACAGCACTCAGATTTCATCTGTAGAATTGCCAAAGGGCCTTAAGCGGGTAGGAAATCATGCGTTTGGAAACATCAAAGATTTATCGACAATCATCGTACGATGCAATTGTAAACTAAATTATGTGTTTGCAGACAGTGGTTTTCAAACAAATCTTCAAACCTATGACCGAGAGAACTATACGGATTTTCGAATTGTATTGGGTAAGGAATTAAATGCAACAATATATCGTTTGTTTGCTGATTTTGCAGATCACATAAGACTTGGCAAGATGAAAGTTGAAGTTGAGAAAGGCAATAAGACATATTACATCAAAGACGAGGCGGTATACGCTAAACGAGGGGATCGTCTGAAAGAGAGCTTTAAGAAGTTAAATGGTAAAGAGCAATCATAAGAAGGGAGTGATTTTTATGAAAAAATGGAGACAGGTAGCAGTAGTCATGCTTTGTCTGATGGCAGCGTTGACTATGACAATGACAGCAGATGCCAAGACAAAGAAAAAGCAGCCGAGCGGTAAAGTATGCAGTGGGGTGAAATGGACATACAATAAAAAGAGTAAAACATTAACCATAACTGGAAAGGGATATGCTAAAATTACCGGGTTTTATGACAAATCACTGAGCAGTTATGAGTGGCCGTGCTCGGAAGATTCTGTATTGCCGGTGTTTACGAAGATTAAATTTGGAGAGGGGATTACGCAGGTCGATTATCGATATTTTGCAATGGAGGGCATCAAGCAGATATCGTTGCCAAAATCTTTTAAAAAGATTAAGTATGCAAGCCCGGTTCGTGTCAATGGAGCTTATGAAGGCTGGAGTACAACCTTAAAAAAGATTTCTGTAAATAAAAAGAATCGTAACTTTTCATCATCAAAAGGTGTATTGTATTCGAAAGACAAAAAGACAATTTACATATATCCTTCGGGCAAAAGTGTCACCAATTATAAGTTATCCGATAAGGTGACGACGATCGCACCGTATGCATTTTATGCAGCGGATATGAAATCAATTCAGCTTTCTTCAAAGCTAACAACTATTGGAGAGTGTGCATTTCAGTATTCAACAGTCAAGACGGTTACCGGCGGCAAAAAACTTCGAGTGATAGGACAGATGGCTTTTTATGAAGCCGATGGATTGACCAACTTTGCCTTTGACAGTGCACTTAGAAAAATAGGCAGCAATGCGTTTTATGCCTGCAGGCTGCAAAGTGTAACTCTTCCGGAAAAACTGGTATCTGTAGGAAATTGTGCGTTTATGGCAAACGAAGAATTGCGTTCTTTGACGATATTATGCAGATTAAATTTGGGAGAAATCTTTCTGCTTTGTACGAAAAAAATGAATTATAGCAAGTCGGAATATGATTACCGACCAATTACGGTAAAGCTTGGGAAGAATGCTACCGGACCGCTTACGACACTCATAGACGATTTGGGGCAGCAGATCACTTTTGAGGTGGATAATGCCAATCCGATATATTACGTGAAAGCCGGGGTGCTTTATAAGAGAAAGGGAAACGAAGTATGCTATCCCCAAAAAGCATCGTAATATCTTGCAATATGCATAATAAAATATATAATTAAAATATATTTTTGTAAAAATTGTACATGAAATTTTAAAAATCATGTTGCAATACAGCTACGAAAATGTTAAGATAGTTTTCGTAGCAAAAGAAATAACTCATGGGGGAGTTATTTCGATAATGTATTGGGCGTGATTGGGATGTAGAAAGACATTTTTTGTGGGGACAAAGGATGTCTTTTTATTGTACGTGATGGTGACGGATATCGTTAATGTGTTTGCTTCTTTTTTCATGAATTAATATCAAAAATATGTGGATTTTTTGGGATTTATCGGTATAAATATTGGGAAAGTATCGGTATTTCTTATGGATTTCTATTCATATTTTTTGGTGATGATTTGTGTTATTTTGTCACAAAAACGCACAAGTTTCTCAATCTGCCGGGAAGGAGAAGGATTATGGCTTTTCGTAAAAAAGCACTTGCTATTGTCATGAGTATGGCAATGGTAGCAACTTCGCTGTCAATTCCAACAACGACAGCCAAAATGGCGGAAGCCGCCGGCACAACATTTAACAACCTTAATCAATCGCAGATTACAGAGGCGATGGGTGTAGGTTACAACCTTGGTAACTCATTGGAGGCTGCAAGTTCCGGAACACCGAATGAAACAGCATATGGCAATCCAAAATTAACAGAAGACTTAGTTTTGGCAGCCAAAGACGCAGGATTTAAATCTATCCGTATTCCGGTATCCTATCTTAGCATGATTGACGACAACAATGGATACAAGATCGACTCTTCTTGGTTAGATCGTGTACAGCAGGTTGTTGATTATTGCGTTGACAATGATATGTATGCAATTGTCAACATGCATGGAGACGGTTATACGACAGTAACAGGTGGCTGGTTATTATGCGGCAGTTCTGATCAGACCAAGATCAAAGCAAAATATAAAGCGTGCTGGGAGCAGATTGCAGATCGTTTCAAAAACTATGATGAGCATCTGATCTTTGAGTCCATGAATGAAGAATTTGATGGAACTTATGGAACACCTAGCAGAACGGCTTATGCAAATATAAATGCCTACAATCAGATTTTTGTGGACACCGTAAGAAAAACCGGTGGAAACAATGATCAGAGATGGTTATTGATTCCGGGATGGAATACCAATATTGATTACACGGCGGAGAATTACGGATTTGCACTTCCTACCGATGATTATCTGTCTTCTAAGATTGCATCAGGCGAAAAGAGAATTATGATCTCTGTACATTATTATGATCCATGGGATTTCTGTGGAACAGAGTCCGGTGCAACCACACAGTGGGGAGACAGTATTACGGATTATTCGAAGAGAGCAAGCTGGGGTGATGAGTCCTATATGGCATCTCAGTTCAAAAAGATGTCCAGCAAATTCGTTTCACAGGGATATCCTGTGGTGATCGGTGAATTTGGTGCCATCAATAAAGCAAGTTATGACAGCCAGAATAAAGTTTGCCGTGCAGAGTATTATCAGAAAGTCTGCTATTATGCAAAGCAGTATGGATTGATCCCGGTAGCTTGGGACAATGGATACAACGGAGACTATGGTTTTGCGATCATTGACCGTTATTCCAACAAGGTTGTTCATCAGGAATTGATGGACGCTATGATGGAAGTGTATGGTGGTAATGAGTCCGCAACGGCAACAGGCATTCAGTTAAACAAGAGCGAGTTGACAATTCACATTGGTGATGAAAAACAGCAGCTTACAGCAGCATTAACACCATCGGACAGCAAGGATAAAGTTCTTTGGAGCTCCAGTGATGAGTCAGTAGCTGCCGTTAATTCCAAAGGTCAGGTAAGTGCAGTAGGAGCAGGAACTTGTACGATCACTGCATCTGTTCCATTAGGATACAAAGCAACCTGTAAGGTGACGGTACCACAGGCCAACTATGTACGTGCAAAATTATATTTATTAGAGACCGCAAGCTGGCAGTCAGTCATCAGTGATGAATATGTTGATATTTATTCAGAAGGAGGAAAATTCTCCTTGTCCTTAGATGCGACTAAGAGTCAATTGCAGAATATTGGTTCTTTGTATATCAAAGATATCAATGTTGCTGATGATGAGGCATCTGTATTTGACAAAGCAACTTTGAAAGTAACATCATTTGAAATTAACGGACAGAAATATACCATGAAAAATGGAAAATTTACGTATGATGTTTCACAGAAAGCATCAGATGATGGATTGATCTGTCCAGTCTTTAATTTCTCATTTATTAATGTGTGGGCGAATACACATGTAAACAACGTAACTGTGGAAAATGCAAATTACAAGGCATATTTCAATAATGTAAATTACCAGACAACGAATAAGGTAACCATGAACTTTGAGGTGTCCGGTATTAATGGTGGCAGTGATGTTCAGCCAACAGCAGCACCAACAGTAGCACCAACAAAGGCACCAACAGCAGCACCAACAGTAGCACCAACAAAGGCACCAACAGTGGCACCAACAAAGGCTCCGACAGTAGCACCAACAAAGGCACCAACGGCAGCGCCAACAAAGGCACCAACGGTAGCGCCAACAAAGGCACCAACGGTAGCACCAACAAAGGCACCAACAAAGGCACCAACGGTAGCACCAACGAAGGCTCCGACAGTAGCACCAACCGCAGCTCCGACACAGTCACCGGTTATTTCAGATACGACAGAGATTGTATCTAACTTAGAGTCTACATATGCAACGAACGATCCACAGTGGTTGTTAAATGCATCTGATGACGATATTGTTACCGTAGTTTATACTTGTACAGATCCTTCCCATGGTAACTGGGGCATTTTAGGATGGGGTGCATCTGTAGACAATGTATGGCAGAGTGGTGATAATTATTCTGCGGCAAGTAATGCAACGGATAAAGTAACGAAGACATATACAGTCAAAGAATTAAAGGCAACCATGAACATTAAGAGCACATCAAAGGTTACCTATTTGTGCTTGTCTGCTTGGAACGGTGGCAAGATCGTAAGTCTTACACTTTCTAAAGTAGGTGGAGAGACTCCACAGCCAACCGTAACGCCAACAGTAGCACCGACAGCTACACCGACGGTAGCACCGACAGTAGCACCGACAGCTACACCGACAGTAGCACCGACAGTAGCACCAACAGTAGCACCGACAGTAGCACCAACAGTGGCACCGACAGCAGCACCAACCACAGAGCCTTCCGGGGACAGCAAAGTAACAGGCTCGGTAAAACTTACCAGTAATTGGGGCAGTGGCGGAATTGCAGAGATCACTCTTACCAACAATACAGGTGTCAGCTATACCGATGGATGGACGGTAGAGTTTACCTTAGACCGCGAGATTACTTCTATGTGGAGCGGTACTTGTGAGAGCCTTGGCAATAATCGTTACCGCGTAAGCAATCCTGGATGGGATGGCAATTGGGCAAATGGTAAAACAATCACATTAAATTGTGGTGTTGGTGGAGGCAGCAACGTACCAGCGATCACAGATATCGTGATAAAATAATGAGCACATAGTGCTCATCTTGGGAGTTTCTCCGAAACTCCATTATGCGCAGAAATCGTGCGCAATTATTACGATATAATTGTTACAGATAAAGGAAGCCCTTACATTAGAGGCTCCGAGAACTCTTGCAACTGTTTTCAAAATATTAAGGAAAGCAGAAAAAGATGTATCGGAGCCTCTTTTTAATTGATAGGAAAATGCTCGTAACGTAGGGGGAAGCCAAAGCAAAGCGCTGGCTTTGCTTTTTTGGTTGATAGGAAATTGCTGTTATGTAGCGTGACATCGCCAAGAATTGCTTTAGCAATTCTTGCAAAGCAAAGCGCTGGCTTTGCTTT
>ERZ780223.221-NODE-221-length-67510-cov-8.628849_pt1 | contig 67510 bp, 73 predicted proteins | sample MGYA00511016_ERZ780223 | MGnify/ENA primary metagenome ERZ780223 (study PRJEB29588, sample SAMEA2159032) | human gut metagenome | biome: human gut; feature: human-associated habitat; material: faeces | place: Denmark | collected 2008/2010 ... | reverse complement strand
CCACTGATATAGTTGCTTGATAAATCTTGTTCAATTTGCACTTGCAATCTACCAACGCAATAAATAGCTTGTTGCTATAAATTTTTTAATGAGCACTGGTATCGTTTTGGAGGAAGTATGGACTTACGTTATATTAATACCTTTCACACTATTGTAGAAGCCGGGGGCTTTAATAAAGCAGCGGAAAAATTATGCTATACGCAGTCAACGATTACGTTTCATGTTAGTCAGCTAGAGAAAGAGCTTGGTGTGCAGCTTTTTGAAAAAGCAGGTAGACATATGGTTTTGACTAAGCCAGGACAGGAACTGGTGCCTTACGTAGAAAATGTGCTGCAGTCTGTAAATAATATGAAAAGCTTTCGCAGTGTTATTGAAGAGTGCCAGGGAGATATACGTATTGCTGCGCCGGAATCGCTTTTGTGCTTCCATCTGCCGAAGATTTTGCGCGAATTTCGTAAGCAGGCGCCGCGTGTGCACATTTACCTTGACTCTATGACCAGTACCTCGGTGTATAGGGCCATAAGAGAAAATAAAACTGATATTGGTATTTTTTATGATTTGCCTGTAGATGATGCTACGATAAAGGTTGTACCATATAAAGATTTTGATTTCGTGATGTTTGCTTCACCAAAAATCAAAAAGCTGTACAGTGATTTTATTACGCCTAATCAGGATTTCATCTCGTTAGCACGTATTTGCCAGCCTGCAGTAGGCAGGGTGCGTAAAAGATTCGATGAATATATCAAAAGCAAAAATTTTACTATGGGACCGACGATTGAAATTCGCGGTACACAGACGATAAAAAATTTAGTGAAGAATGATATGGGTATATGTTTTTTGCCCAAATTTACGATTCAAGAGGAATTGGATAAAGATGTGTTGGCGGAAATTCCTATAGATAAAAAGTTTGAGCCGATTCATGCGGTATACGCCTATCGTAAAGATAAATGGCTGAGTCCGCCCTTGAAATTATTTTTTCAGCTGTTGGAGCAATACAAAAGCTTGGAAGATTGACATTTTAATTTTTTTGAAGAAACAGAGCCTTGATTCAATATAATTGAATCAAGGCTTTAGTAACATCGATTGTTATTAACAACGCAAATGTGATAGAATGTTAATAGAAAATAGCACGAAAGAAGTGAAAGCAATGAAGCCAATCAAGACTATGGAGTTTAATATGCCAAAACCTCCCTCAGATGTTTTGTGGCAGCGAAAGGATGTAATGTTAGTTGCTGCCGGTTCCGGTCCATGCTTGCGGGAGCTTTATTATCGTGCCGTAGAGCAGGGCAAACTGCAGCAGCTTATGTTTTGCCTTACAACAGATGATGATTATACTATGGGAACTGCCGAAGAAAAAATTACGCGCGTTATAAAACAGGCTGCAGCGGTGCATGGTGTACAGGTTGTGGTACTATATTTGAACTGTCTGGATATCTTGACAAGACTTGATTTTGATTATCTGGAGAGCAGTCTTTCTGAAGCAACTGGTGTTATGGTACGCTACTTCTTTCGTGGGCCTTTGGGAAAGATGGACATAAGGCATTTTAAGCCTGTCTACGAGTTTATGGCTGAACTGCCGGAGGAAAATGGTTGCATAAGTCATAACCTATATCAGCTGCCGCCTTTAGCTACTGATGTTGCCGGTGTTATAGACACATTGCCTGCAAATGAGGCGAAGGTCTTGGTAGCGCCCAGTGGCTGCCGGGCTTGTCTGCGCGATGGTGATTTACTGGAGCAAACACAGGGAGTATATGTTCTGGAAACAAAAAAGCAGGATTTTATTTATGGTATAGAAGATAATTGTGTTAAGCAGTGCAGTGAACTGATGTCAGACGGAAAATATAAATCGTTGAATCTTATCAGCTCTGCAGTAGCAGCTTTTATTGGCTTTGACGGCAATTGGGTGGCAAATTCAATGGAAAATAGTTTGAAAACACGAAGCTTTGATATGGATGGTTTTAATGATGCTGTATATGGCGTAAGCTGTGCGCAGGAGCTTTTAGCGGCGGAGGAGCAGGAGCTGTATATAAAGCCTGCCCGTGAGATACTGATTCTGGGATACAGTCCGATTCTTTGCGGCGAAAAAGAGCAGTATGCGGAATGCCTTGCCTATATTAGAAGTTTAGGCTATGAGCCGCGTTTCGTTGGTGAAAAAGCTGGTGGCAGACCTGCTTTATGCTGGGTAGTATCAACTGCCGGTATAGCGGCTGCTCGTGTGCTGAACGAAAAATATGCTGTACCGCTGCTGCTATCATGTCCGGTAGGAGAACACGCTATGAAGATGTGGCGGAAAAATGTGCAGGAGCTGTGCAACTCAGAAAATAATGAGATACGCCGGTTATGCATTCATAACTACAGCATAGAGGAAACGGATAAACGCAAGCTGTTATTTATAGGTGATCCTATGCAGACGATGGGATTGGCACATGCACTATGGCATGAAGGCTTTCATCATGTACAGTTGGCTACGCTGTGTACCGACGTCGCCAGCCGCAAATTATACCGTAAAGCTCCCGGTGCTGATAAATGGCTGATTATTGTAGACAGCTTAACAGCCTTACAGGATTTGTGGGAGGATGCAGATATAGTATTTGCCGATACGTTGTTAGCGGATATAATGAGCTCTGTCGGAGCAGAAACAAAAAAGCATATACCGTTGCCATGGGGTGTTATTTCCGGCCGCAGTGCCTGCACTGCCGGCAGCGGTGTTTTAGGCAAGAATATAGCTGAGCAGCTTAAGCTGCTGGTAAAATAAAATTTGGGTATGAGGTTGAGTGAAGTGAAAGGAGCTTTTCTATGAAAAACTGGAAAAAATTGACTGCTGCTGCACTGGCAGCATTAGCTTTGGTGGGAACATTAGCAGGCTGCGGTAATAATGCCGATAAAAAACCAGATACCAAGCAGGCAACGAAAATAGTTACGGATTTGAAGGGCAGAGAAGTAAGCGTACCGCAGGATGTGAAGCGTATTGCTGTTGTGCCTATTCCTTGGGCTAGTGTTATTTATGCTATCGATGGCAGCTCTGAGCGCTTGGCGGCAATTCATGGCGGCGCGATGTCAGCTTATAAAGGTAAGTTTTTGGAAACAAAGGATAAGCATTTCGCGCAATTAGATACTAAAATTATTGCGCAGAATTTTTCTGTTAACATTGAAAGTGCAGCCCAAGCAGGTATTGATACTGCTATTTTGTGGCAATATCAGGATAAGGATGCGGAAAAGCTGACTAAGGTCGGGATTCCGACATTGCTGATTTACAATGATACAGTAGAAAATCTGAAGAAAAGCTTTTTAATTATTGGCAAGCTTTTAGGAAAAGAAGAACGAGCTGCAAAAATTAACGAATATTACGATACAACTAATAAAAAAATTATTGCGAAAAAAGCTTGGGAAAAGACCGATAAGCCAACTGTTTTGTTCCTGCGTAATGCTAAACTGCGCTTGCAGGGTAATGATAACTTCATGCATGAGGCTATTCGTATTGGCGGTGGAGAAAACCACTATGACCAGATTGCTTTAAACGGCGGCAGTGAGCAGACCATCGCTATGGAAGAGGTATATAAGCTTAATCCGGATATTATTTTGCTGAGTAACTTTGATAAATTTGTGCCTGACGATTTGTATGATAATAAAATTCCCGGTCAGGACTGGAGTACGGTTAAAGCGGTACAGCAGAAGCGAGTATATAAGGTGCCTATGGGTATTTACCGCTGGGATGCTCCGGGTGTAGAAACACCGCTCATGATGGAATGGCTGGCGCATGTGCTGCAGCCGGAATTATTCAAGGAGCTGGATGTGCGTGCAGATGCTAAAAATTTCTATGAGGATTTTATGCATTACAATATTTCAGAAGCAGATATGGCGCAAATTTTTGCTGATGAAGCTAATAAAAACAGTAAGCCGTTATTCTGATGCAGATAGAAGCAAGTAAAGCAAATTATACGGTAATTATGCTTGTATTTTGCATATTACTGTTTTTGATGGTAGTAGTGAGCCTGGGAATGGGACGTCTTCATATTGCGCCGATGGATGTCTTTAAAATCCTGTGTTCTTATGTTGTGCCGGTAGAGCAAAGCTGGAGCGACCAGGCAGCGAGCGTTATCTATACGTTGCGTCTGCCGCGTGTACTGGCAGCAATTTTGATTGGTGCGGCTTTGTCTCTTTCCGGCGCTGCTTATCAAAGTGTTTTTAAAAATCCGCTTGTAGCGCCGGATATGCTGGGTGTATCCTCCGGTGCCTGCGTTGGTGCGTCCCTTTGCATATTGTTTGGCTTAGGCAGTACCTTTATCCAGCTTGGAGCCTTTGCCGGCGGTATGCTTGCTGTGGGCTGCGCTGTTATTATTCCGCGTATTATCGGTAAAAATTCTATAGTTATGCTTGTTTTATCCGGCCTTATCGTTTCCGGTCTGATGAATGCATTATTAGGTATTATAAAGTACCTTGCAGACAGCGAAACACAGCTGCCGGAAATCACCTATTGGCAGCTAGGTTCTCTTGTTAGCGTAACCTGGGTTAATATTTTTTCCAGCGGAATACCTATTGTAATTTATCTTTTATTTATGCTCGTGATTCGCTGGCGTATGAATATCCTGACGCTTTCCGATGAAGAGGTACATATGCTGGGACGTGACGCCGGCTGGCTGCGTTACGCTATTATTCTGTGTGCGACTGTTCTGACAGCCTGCTCGGTGTGCATTAGCGGTACCATCGGTTGGGTTGGTCTTGTTATTCCGCATTTTTCCAGAATGCTTGTCGGCCCAAATAATCAGCGTCTGCTGCCGTTAGCGATTGTTCTGGGAGCGTTTTTCCTGTTGGCTGTTGATACTATTTCACGTGCGTCGATGAGTGCGGAGATTCCCTTAAGTATTCTTACCGGTCTGATTGGTGCTCCGTTTTACTTCTATCTCTTGTTAAGACAAAGGTTGGCATTATCATGAAGTTAATTGTAAATAATTTAGCATTTGCCTATAATGAGCAGGCACCTTTATGGCAGAACGTAAGCTTTACGCTTAACAAGGGTGAGGTTATGACGATTTTAGGCAGTAATGGTATTGGTAAAACAACACTGTTGCGTACGTTAATAGGATTTTTTAAACCCTTAGCCGGTGGCAGTGTACGTCTGGTTACGGATGAGGGTGATGAATATACGCCATACGAAAATCAGAAAGAGTTTACTGCACAGATTGGCTATGTGCCCCAGGTACAAAATACAGCTTACTCGTTTATGGTGCGGGATTATGTTGTTATGGGAAGAGCGCCGCATCTTGGCGTTTTTACCAAGCCTAAACAAAAGGATTATGAGTTGACTGATGAGGTCTTGAATGATTTAGGCATATATCATTTGCGTAACCGTTCCTTCAATACTTTAAGCGGCGGACAGCAACGACAGGCTGTTATTGCCCGTGCTATTGTGCAGCAGCCGCAGCTGGTTATTATGGATGAACCGACAAATCATCTTGATTATGGTAATCAGTTCCGCGTACTGCAAATGGTACAGAAGCTGTCACAAAGAGGAATAGCTGTTATTTTAACAACGCATATGCCTGACCAGGCTTTTTATCTGGGCAGCAAAACGGCGATTTTAAAGCCCGATGGACTTGAGGTTGGCGATGTGCGTGATGTATTAACAGAGTCAGCGTTAGAGGAGATTTATAAGCTGAAAATAAAGCTGCTATATTTGCCTGAGCAGCAAAGAACTATTTGTGTTCCCTACTAGCTTGTTATTTCACTCTCACATATAAAATTTATAAAGTTGATGATTAAGAGGTGTATCAGAATGTCGAAGAGAAAAAAATTGCTTTTAAGCAGCATCATGTGCTCACTTATTCTTGGCGTGAGTGCATGTCCTGTAAGTGCAGAAACTATTGAAACGTTCAATCTGGATGAGATGGTTGTTGAAAGCTCCCGTAACCACAAAACTCCTTTGCCCGGTGGCTTTAACAACGATTCCTCCAGAGTAGGTCTTTTAGGTGAAACAGAGGTTATTAAGGCACCGTTCACTGTCCAGAGTATTACTGAGGATACTGTTAGTAAGATGGCTATGCCTAATCAGGATTTGGATACTGTTCTTTCCAACGTGCCTGCAATTCGCACAGGTACTTCTCCGATTAAAACAGACTTTTCTATCCGTGGTATTGCGACAAATGCTTCTGCATATTTAGTAAATAATATTCCCGGCTTTTTCATTATGGCTACCGGTCCGATCACAAATACCGTTGGCAGTATTGATGCCATGATCGGACCTGCCGCTACATTGAACGGTTCAACGCAGTCCTTCCAGGCCGGCGGAATTTCAGGTGCAACTCCGGGTGCTATTTATTTGAACACCAAACGTGCAGGCGAGAATGATTTCATCAAATATAGTCAGACCTTTGGCGGTCATGGCGATTACGGTGAATATATTGATGTAAGTCAACGCTTTGGCAAGGATCGCAACGTTGGTGTGAGGATTTATGGACAATACGATGATGGCGGTTTGGCTATTTCCGGCGCAGGACAGAGAAAGAAAAACTTATTTGCCAACATTAGCTATGAAGGCGAAACGACAAAAAGTAACCTCTTCGGCGGCTATTATGACCAGAAGCTTATGGGCACAGAGCGTCGTTTTGCATTACATAGCTCAGCTACAAAATTCCCTGATGCTCCCGATGCCAACAAGAGCTTTGATGATCCGGATCTGATGCATCAGGATACCAATGGTTATATTGTTACTTTGAACCATCAGAAAAAGCTTGATGAGCATGTCAATTGGTTTGTTAACGCCGGTATGAATCAATCTGTAGTACGTCGTTTTATTTACAATTCCGAATTTATGATTGATGAAAATGGTAATGTTATGGGTTCTGGTGCATATCCATGGTCTGACCATATTTATATCCAAAACCAGTATTTACAGACTGGTTTAAAAGGCGATTTCATGACTGGCATGGCAAAGCATAATGTTGCTGTTTCTGTCGACCGCTCTCACCGTAAATATTACAAAACCGGTAAGAACAGAAAGGATTTAGGTACTACCGGCAATATTTACACAGGACTTATTTTTAAGCCGGGACTTCTTGGAGCCGATGAATCTGATAAATTGAAGAAGAATCTGAACCATGAAGAAACTGACGTAACCTTGAATATCATGGATAAAATCGAGCTTGGCAAGCTGACCTTGGTTGGTGCGGTTGCTCGCCGCCATGGTGATTATGTTGGTAAAACAAGCCAGATAAAGGATGATAATTGGGCACCGACATACGGTATCTCTTATGCGCCGACAGATAAGTTATCTGTTTATGCTGCCCAAGCAGTTGCAAGAAATCGCGGCAGCTTTGTTGATCCTGACGGTGGCAATGCACTTAATGCCAATGAGTATTTAGATGCGCAAAAGCTGAAAAATACGGAGTTCGGTATTAAAGCTAAACCTAGCGAAAACCTTTCTATGAGCTTGGCTTATTTTGATATGACACAGCCTAATACGTTGAAAACTTATAGCACTGCTGAACCGACCAAATATTGGTTAAGCAACAATGGCAAGAATCGTTTTAAAGGCGTTGATTTTAGTGTTGATGCTAGGCTGGCAGACAAATGGAATACCTTTGGCGGCTTTGAATGGCTGAATGCAAAGCAGGAAGTAACTACCGACAAAAGATTCGAGGGACTGCCTACACATGGTTCCGTAAAATGGAGCGGTGTATGGGGCTTAGAATACAAGCCTGATGAGGATACCAGCTTTACCAGTCGCTTGAGCTATACCGGTACAGGCAAATTTGTTCATAGTCAGACTGCAAGAGTCTTGGATATTCCTTCTCACGTTACTTTGGATTTGTTTGCAAGCCACAAAACAAGAATCAATGGTGTACCTGTCAAATTTATTGCAGCTTGCTATAATGTTGCTAATGACAGCCATTGGATTGCACAGACTGGACAACCCAATAAGTTTATGCTCAATAATCCGCGTTCCTTCATGCTTTCTGCAGAATTTGAATTTTAATTAAGCTCATCATACTTAACTTCATCTCATATACGAAAACAGCAGCTAAAACACTTTGGTGTGTTACAGCTGCTGTTTTTTATTTTTAAGGCAGATAATAAAATTTTTTCAATCCTCTGCCTTGAACGGTAAGCAGGTTTTTATTCAGCATTTCTTTGGCAATAAGATAGGCGCGGGTGCGCTTTACGTCGAGCAGTGTTTGCAATTCTTCATCAGTTATTTTTCCGTGTTCCTGTACATAGCTTAAAACCTTTTGCTGCTGTGCATTGGGGTAATAGGAGGATGCAGATTGTGTTTCTGCCGCAAGCGTGATTTTCGGATGGTTATTGCTATAGTTAAGGTTAGGCAGCGTAATCTTAAAGGCGTGCTGCGTAACAGTAATTTTAGGTTTTACATAGGAGTCTTTGTAAAGAGCAAAGATTCGTCTGATGCCGGTGCCGTAGGATTCAATAAACTTTAAGCGATGAAAAATTTCTGCCAGTTTGCCGTTACGTGGCTGCGAAATCCCAAGCTGTATATCTTCTAAGGAGAGTCCCGGAAGAAGTCCGCCGAGAGAAATAAATTCCATTGCTTGCTTGTTGACGTTAATAATAATGCTGCCGCTGTAGCTGTAATCGCGATGAATAATTGCATTGAGCAAGGCTTCGCGGATAGCCTCTTCGGGATAGTCCCAGTTATCATTGCGTGTTAACCCGGAAAAGTTAGAGGGATTTTGGTTGCAGAGCATGAGAAAGGAGAAGGCGTTTTCCAGCTGCTGAAAGATAGAACCTGTGAATTCGCGGTGCGCCTGAAATTTTGTGTTTTCGTTGTCTTCAAATACAGCAGCTTTGATGCTATGTTGGCACTGCTCGGAAATAAGCAATGCCAGATTGGTGAATTGCTTATCCTTTAAATTACGTAACCCGAGATTGGTGTATTTGCTTTCATCAAATTCTAATTTATTGGCCCGAAATATATTTTGTGCCGTGGTGAAGCTAAGCTCCTGGTTCAGCGAGCGCATAGCTTCATAAGAGTCGCCGTCACTCAGCTTGATGAATTGGCGTATCTGGTCCTGTGATGCCGGTACAGATGAAGCTCCTTGTCGTATAAAAACTCCGGAGGATTTTAAGCCTTTAGCTTTCAGGTAGTAAGGCTTTGCGCTGCCCTCTGCTATGTCGATAATAATAAATCCCTGCTCATCTAATGTATAACGGATAAACATGGTTATGTCAGGAAGAATTGCATCACGAATAGTATTGGTGATGCGTGTATAGATATCGTCGATGTCGGTCAGCTTATTAATTTTTCCGTTGTCATTGATACCGATATATAATTTTCCGCCGTTTGAGTTGGCAAAGGCTATGACACTTTTGCAGATGTTAGGGATAGCTTCGCTTTTAAATTCTATTTGTTCACTTTCGTGCAGCATTATTTTCACTCCTTACATAAATTTATTCACTATATTCATTATAGTCACTCTTGGGAGTGAATGCAAGTGAAAAATATCTTCTTGGCAGCAGCTTTTTCTTGACTTCGACCGTACTCCAAGTGTTATGCTAGAAGCGAAAACAGCATGAAAGGAAGATACGTATGCGCAAGAAATATAAAGTTTTGCTGCTTACACTGTGCGTTGCGGTTTTGGCCTTAAACGGCTGTGCTAAAAACGCCGACAGCGAAGTGCAGGGCAGTGATACCGTTGCAGCAATTACCAATCCGCGTCAGATTGTAGCGGCAGACAATAAAACAGCACGCACGATTATGTGGGAAGCAAAGGTTAAGCAGCCCTATACGCTTGAATATCGCTTGCAGGGCAGCAAGGATATACAGGCAGTGCAGGCAACGGACAGCAGCTTTACGGATAAAAACAGCATTATTCAATATACTGCGCGTCTTAGCGGCTTGGTGCCGGGCTGTGCTTATGAATATCGCATCAGCACAGCACAGAATAAAGGACGTTGGCACAAGCTGCAGACAGAAAAGGGCGCAGGTTTTACTGCTTTAATCTTCCCGGATTCGCAAAGCGCTGATTACAGCGGCTGGCAGCAGCTGGCGCGTGAAGCGTACAAGCGTCATCCGCAGAGTGCATTTTACGTGAATATGGGTGATTTGGTAGACAACGGACAGGATGCAAGCCAATGGCGTGCCTGGTTCAACAGCGTGAGCTTGTTCAGTGATGCTGTGCCGCTGGCACCAGTTATCGGCAATCATGAAGCGTACAGTTTGGAGTGGAAGGAATGCCTGCCTGCAAGCTATACGCATTTGTTTAATGTGCCGCAAAACGGCTTGGCAAAGTATCCTAATCAGTTTTATAGCTTTGATTACGGTTCTGTGCATTTTGTAGTGCTTGATACCAACTTTCCGGAGATGAAAAAATTCCAGCCTGATTTGCTGGCAGATGAGCTGCAATGGCTGGAAAAGGATTTGGCGGCGAGCAAGGCGCCGTGGAAGGTTGCTTTGATGCACCGTGATATCTTTCTCTACGGCTTCGGGCCGGAGTCCGGCAGAGCGCAGAGCAAGACACATTTTCTTGATTTCAGCTACCAGCTGATGCCGGTGTTTGAAAAATACAAGGTTGACGCAGTACTGACGGCGCACCTGCATACTTATCGCCGCCGTGTGCCGCTGCAGAACTTTGCGCCTGCACCGCAGGGAAGCGGTATTACCTATATTCTGACAGGTGTGGCCGGCAGTGTGCGTTATCCTAAGCTGTGGGGAGATTTTGAGTGGGATGCTGCAACAGCGCCGAAACCGGAAACTGCCAACTATATGACAATGAAAGCCGATGCTAAAACATTGGAGTTTAAAGCCTTCCTGCCGGATGGTAAGCAGTTTGATGAAGTGAAATTAACCAAATAAGCAAAAAGGCTGTCGCATCATCGTAGTGCGACAGCCTTTTTAATTACGGTTAATCAAGCTCAATCAGTTCATATTTGTCATTGCCCATCTTCAGCTCGTGCATAGCGGTGAGCTGGTGCAGGCCGTGACGGCTTTCCATGCGCTCAACGAGGTCATGGTTGCTTTCCTTGGCATATACCAGATCGACGGAAGCCTGGTCGATGGCCAGAATGTCGGTAGAAGCGAGAATGCCGATATCGGGGATGGTCGGCTCCGCAGCGCTTAAGCCGACGCAGTCACAGTCAACGGACATGCGGCGCAGAACGTTGATGTAAACGATGTGCTTGCCGAAGAAATCAATGGTAGCCTTAGCGGATTCAGCCATGTTTTCCATGAGCAACTCTTTTCCGGGCCATACGTTCCAGTCTGCAGGCAGGTTATCCTTATCTACGCCGTGAACCTGTGCTTTGCCGACGCGTCCGTCAGCGCAGCCGATAGCAAGGTTTTTCATAGAGCCGCCGAAGCCGCCCATAGCGTGGCCCTTGAAGTGCGTTAAAACGAGCATGGAATCGTAGTTGACGATGTTTTTGCCCATGGAAACCTCTTTGAAATGCTTACCGTGGCGGACAGGAAGATTAATGGTGCCCTCTGCGTCCATAATATCAACAGGGCAGAAGGTCCAGCCGTTGACCTTTAAGGTGTCGAGATGCTCTTCGGTGGTATAGCGGTCGCCCTGATAGAGGGTGTTGGTTTCTACGATGGTGCTGTTGGGGATTTGCTGCTGCAGCGCTTTGACCAGCTCGCGCGGCAGAATGTTGGGCCCGTGCTTTTCGCCGGTGTGCAGCTTAATAGCTACCTTGCCGTAAATACTTTCGTTGATTAAGTCATATAATTTGATGAGATGCTCTGCATCAATGTGCTTGGTGAAATATACTTTGGCATGAGAGCCTGCTTTATCGGTTTTGGCAACTCTTTTGCAGCCTACTACAGGGGCTTGTGCAAATTCTTGTGTCAATTTCGTCTACCTCCTATAATTTGTTACTTATATTTTAATACCTGAAGTATACTCTAAGTCAAGAGGAAAATGGAATTTTGTGTTAATGGTAATATAAATTTTTGGCAGCTTACTTGCTTGGCGCGATAGCGTTTACACAGCTAAGTCCGTTTAAGGTGCGTGGATAGCCGATGTAGGGCAGGGCAATGGTGAGCGCATCCAGCAAATCCTGACGGGAGTTGCCGACGGAGATATTGGCGGCGGCGTGTGCCTTGGCCTGTGATTCGCATCCGCCGAGAGTAACGATTGCTGTAAATGTGATCAGTTCACGCTCTTTGACGTCGAGCACTTTGCGTGTGTAGTAGTCGCCAAAGCAGTTGGCGCTGAGGTAATCATTAATATGCTTTTGGTCAGCAGGGGCACTCGCGTTCATCTTATCAATGTTCTCTGCGCCGAAGATGGCGCGCTGTACGGCGAGGCCTGCTTCGTGGCGTGTTTGATCGGTAGTTGTTCCGGCAGGAGCGCAGGGCTTGATTTTGATCATTTCCATAACCTGGTCAAAGCGTTCCAGTGCTGTTTTTACCTTTGGCAGACCAACGTATGGCGTGCAATGGAAAATGCTTTCGTGTACCTGCTCCGGCGTTGCACCTGCTCTGAGAGCGCCTTCGACGTGGGCAGGAATATCCTCCGGTGTGTTGTTGGCAGTGAGAACAACGAGCGTCAGCAGCTCCTGTTTGGCGGTACTGAGCTTAATCTGCTTATTGATATCGTGATAGATAAACTTTTTGCTGATAGCGGAAAGCTCCGGTTCGTTTTTAATATCAGTAGGATCATTTTTGGTGAATAAGCTTTGAGCAGCAGTATTTGCTGCTGTTTCACGTGTTTGTGCCATAGCGGTGGTGCCTCCTAAAAGTAAAGTGCATGAAAGAAATGCAGTGAGTATAATTTTTGAGATGTCTTTCATTGGTGATTCTCATTTCAGTAAATTAGTGTTGAGCGACTTGTCTGTCTGTAAGGGAAGATATCACTGAAGGTGACAGCGGGTTTATTTCAGCTTATTATATTCCTCTGCATCCACAGGCTCGCACCATTCGCTTTTGGTGTTTTCGCCCGGAACCTCGATGGCGAGGTGCGCAAACCAGCTGGTGGGGGCGGCGCCGTGCCAATGCTTAACTCCGGCGGGGATGTTGACTACATCACCGGCATGCAGCTCACGGGCAGGCTTGCCCCATTCCTGGTAGTAGCCACGACCGCCGGTGACAAGCAGAATCTGCCTGCCGCCTTTATCGGCGTGGTGAATATGCCAGTTATTGCGGCAGCCCGGCTCAAAGGTGACGTTGCCGATGACAACCTGATCTAGAGAAAGCATATTAAGATAGCTTTGGCCTACGAAATATTGTGCATAGGCATCATTTTTTGCGCCCATGGGGAAGACGGTAGAAAACTGTTCTTTTGTCATTTTTGTTACTTCCTTTGCAAATGTAGTATTGATATCGGACAGGCTGCCTAAGGCTACGCCTGTATCAGTCATAGCGGCTGCTTTAAAGAGGTCGCGTCGTTTCATGTGTGCCTCCTTTAATAACTATTAGTTTTGCGTTTTCTTTACCCAACTGGTGATTTCACCTTGGGAGTTTTTCGCGCTGCTGCCGGACAGACACAGATAATCGGTGAAATTAGCGCCCTGTGCTCTTGCTTCGAGGTCGCTCATGCAGCGTTGTACGCCGCCGCCGCCGTGGGTGAAGAACGGCGCAACCTTTTTACCGCTCATTTTATAGGTGTCAATGAAGGTTGCCACAGGCATCGGCATGCTGCCCCACCAGTTCGGATAGCCAAGATAGATGGTGTCATATTGCTCGAAGTCAGCGATTTTGGTGCTGATGGCAGGACGTGCACCGGCTTCCTGCTCAGTTTTGGCTTTGGCAACAGTAACGCTGTAGGTTTCGGAATACGGCGTTGCCGGAACGATTTCTACGATGTCGCCACCGACCTGCTTATGGATTTCTTCAGCAACAGCTTTGGTGTTGCCACTCCAGGAAAAATATGCTACGAGGATTTTTTTACCGTTATTATTCATTGCTTGAGATGCTCCTTCGTTTGTAGATTGTTTTACTTCTGGCTGAGGTGCGTCAGCCTTGGCTGTTTTGTCAGAGCCGCAGCCTAAGGACAGCATGGCAAGGCCTGCCAGAGCAAATGCAGATTGTTTTAAAAAGTCGCGACGTTTCATGGTTGTTCCTCCTTGTGTTTACCTTTAATTTTATCTAGCATTGCTAAAAAAGCGATGATGGTTAAGCTGCCAAGACAGCTGCCTCCACAGCTGCCGCAGACGCCCGTGCAGTAAGGCAGGGTCTGCGCTGTATATGGCGCAACCCTGGTGAAGAGCTGCGGTACCGCTTTTGTAATAGCCTGGGGCAGGAGGATGACTGCAGCTGCGCTGCCACCAAGAGCAAGGCTGCTCAGCTTGTCGCTTAGAAGTGCTTTATTAGTTTGTTTTGCCATGCTCATCAGTCTCCTTTCCCAGATTGCTTTGATAGCAGATAGCCTTTTTAGGACAGTTATGGGCGCATTTGCCGCAGACGATGCACAGGCTGCGGTTAATTTGCGCCTTGCGCTCAACCATAGTAATGGCACGCATAGAGCAGCCATGCTCACATTTTGTGCAGCCAACGCAGGCTGCTTTGCGTACCTGCATATTGAAGGCGCCAGGAACGAATCGTCCTAAAAGGTGGAATAAAGAATTATATGTACCAACAGGGCAGAGCAACAAACAATAGCCGCGGCCGCCTTTTGTGAATAAGCCGAAGAATATGTTTGCCAGAAAGAAGGTGGCAAAGAGGGACGCAAGGCTATTGAGTAGCTGCCCTGTGATAAACAGGTTGACGAAAATTTCCAGGGAATAGTAATTACAGTAGATGCAGGGCAGGCCGAAGCCGAGCCAGATAGAAAAGAGAAAGCCGACAAAAAAGCCGTAGCGCAGTGGCAGAATAGGCACGAGCGTTGGCCAGTCAATTTTATATTTATCTGGCAGCAGGCTGCCTAAAAATTCGCTGAAGGCGCCAGCAGGACAGAGCCTGCCGCAGAACAGCGGGCCGAACCACAGCGAGCTTACAGCCAACAGCAGACAGAAGAAAAGCGAAATGGGGCTTGCGTACTGCCAATCGCCGGTGACGATGCTTGCCAGTGGTATGCGGGCGCAGGGCACGTGTATAGAGCTGAAGCTTGTATCGACGAAGAAGGTGCTCGCAAGCTGGTTGAACAGCATGAAGGGCTCGTAAAAGAGCACAAAGCCGAGAAGATAACTAGCGACGCGCCGTAGGTTATAAGCAGGATTCTGCATTGGTGATCGCTCCTTTGTTAGTGTAATACTTAGAGATAACTCTAAGTCAATAAGCTTGTTTTAGAAAACTATAGCTTACGTCTGCTATAGGCTTAGCGCTTAAGCAGATAGCGGATAATGACAATGCTCACCTCATAGAGCAGAATTATTGGCACGGCGAGCAGAGTCTGCGTGATAATATCAGGCGTGGGCGTGATAACTCCGGCGATGATGAAGGCGACCAGGATAACGTGGCGCTGGAATTTCATCAAGAGCCTGGAGCTGATGAGGCCCAGATAAGCTAGCAGCGTGAGAATCACAGGCACGGTGAAGGCAAAGCCGAAGGGAACAACCAGCATAAGCAGAAAGTCCAGGTAGCTTTCCATAGAAATCAGCGGATTGACCTTGCCTGCGGCAAAGCCGAGAAAAAATTCCAGGCCGCGCGGAAAGACGAAGCTGTAAGAAAATAACATGCCTGCGATAAAGAGCAGTAGCGCGAGCGGAAGGCAGATGAGCGTGAATTTGCGCTCACGCCATGTCAGCGCTGGGCGGACGAAGGCGTAGAGCTCATAAAGCATGAAGGGCGAAGCAAGCAATAGACCGCTGAGCAGCGCTACCTTCATATAAATCATGAAGGCTTCGGCAGGGCGCATATAATACAGCTCCTTCGCAGCGCTTGTGAGCACGTCCGTGATGTCCTGCAAAAAATAGACGCTGCTAGCAGTGCCAATAACTAGGGCAGCAAGAGCCTTGAGCAGGCAGCTGCGCAGCTCCGCCAGATGTTCTGTGAGCGTCATGTCTTTATCGAGCGACGCTTCGACAGGCAGATAATTATTTTGCTTGTCCGGCATCATTTTGTTCTTCTGCCTTGGCTGCGGGGAGCGCTTCCTTGCTGGGGTCAGCTTCGTTTACGGCCTGCTTGAACTCACGCATACTTTTGCCTAAGGCCTTACCGATATCCGGCAGTTTGCCTGGACCGAAGAAAATTAAACCAATAACGAGAATGAGAAGTAATTCGGGTAAACCTAAACCAAACATAAGAAAAAACCTCCTTTAATGATATGTTTTTATTTTAACGGTTGTAGAGAACTCCAAATCAAGTGAACGTTCAAAGAAATCTAACTATCGGCCAAGCATTTTTATAGCTTATAGCCAAGGTCATAGGCTGCTTGCGGATAAGTAGTCTTGAGAATTTCTGCGCGCGTTTTGCAGTTGGGCGCGAACACTGTGCCACGGTTTTGCCAACGCATATAGCTCGAGAGTGTGGCGTAATATTTGTTTAGGCAGTCCATAGCCCAGGGAACGTCGCTGCCTGCTGCGGCGAGCAGCACACTCTGCTTGCCGCTGATGCGGCCGGTGCGCGCATAGAAGCGGTCGATGCAGGTTTTGAGCTGGGCAGAAACGTGCCAATAATAAACAGGTGAGATGAGCGCAATTAAATCAGCGTCGACAAGGCGCATGATGAGGTCGTTTTCGATGTCGTCCTTCTGTACGCAGGGACCATTCATGCCGCAGGCGTCACAGCCCTGACAGGGATGAATGTCATGAAAGGCGGCGTCGAAGCGCAATACATTGTGTCCCTTGCTTTCTGCGCCCTTGATAAACTCTTCTGTAAGAACAGAGGTGGTGCCGTTTTTATGCGGACTGCCGGTTAAAACTACGATATTCATATTCTGCCTCCTATTTGATGCTCTGACCAAGCTTTAAGGCTTGGTTGGGAAAATCACTGCGTTCAATGCTATAGCGTGAGCCACAGCCGTAGCCGAGAACCATGCCTAAATCATGCCACTGCATATATTTCACTAAGGTCTGATAATGCTCAACGAGGGCTTCAAACGTCCAGTTCGCACTGTTGTAGGCGGTGGTGAGCAGCAAGGATTTTTTGCCGTCGAAGCTGCGCACGTGGGAATAGAAGCGGTCGAGTACTGTTTTGAGCTGCGTGGACATGCCGTAATAATAAAGCGGCGTGATGAGTACGATGATGTCTGCCTTGAGCAGCTCTGGCATGAGCTTTTGCTCAATAGCATCGTTTAAAATACATTTGCCGTTACGGTTGCAGGCATTGCAGGCGCGGCAGGGATGAATATCCTCAAAGGCAGCATTGAAACGGAAGACATGATGACCGTTTTGCTGCACTCCTTCAATAAATTTATCAGCCAGCAGGGCAGAGGTACCTGCTCTATGCGGACTGCCGGTGATAACAACAACGTTCTGCTTGCCGTCAGCAGCCTGTGGAGCTGCCTCTGCTATAGGAGCAGTTTCTGGTACAGACTTTGTATTCAGCATATTGATAGCGGCACCGCTGCAGAGTACAGTGCCGAAGCCTGCTACGGCAACCTTGATAAAATCTCGTCGGTTCATGGTAAGTTCCTCCTCACAAAAACATAAAAAGAAAAGGCAGATAACGCTCTGCTATCTGCCTAAAATTATATAGCTTGCAGGGAAAATGTCTAATACTTATATTGACGCTTGTTCTATGCTTAAAAAGCATTTTGCGAACTGAAGAAATTTTTGCAGTGCGAGACTTTGCTGTCTGTCACGACGCCAAACAAGCAGGATATCGCTATACAGTGCAGGGGTAAGTGGGCGATAGGTAAAACGCTTCTCGTCGAGCAGAGGCATTTGGACGGAGATGCCATAATAACCGCACTGCTCAACAAAGACGGCAGTATTGGCTAAAAGATTACTGTTGCCAATAAAACGCATCTTAGTAATGTCACCGCTGAGCCAGTTGAAAATTTCGCTGCGTGCCTGTAGGCGTGCAGGCAAAATTATGGGTAGACCGCTTAAATCGCTGGCAGTGATGGCGTTCTTGCTGGCGAGAGGTGCATCACTGCGCATGAGTACGCACCAGGTTTCTCTGATGGGCAGGCGCAGGTAGTCGTAGTTCGTCGTATCGACAGGAGCCTGCAGGATGGCGACGTCTAAAAGGCCTTTGTCAAGCTTATCTTGCAAAAGGTCAGCAGAGCTTGTGAAAAGCTCAAAGCTTACAGCAGCGTACTGCTTTTGAAAACCGCCGATAAGCTTGGCGAGTACCTCTGTGGCCTGGTATTCGCCTGCGCCTATAGCAATGCTGCCAGCGAGGTTGTGTTCCTGTTCCTGAATGTCGAGCGTAGTTTTTTCCACCATATTCAGGATTTCGCGGGCGCGTTCAACGAGGAATTGCCCCGATGGCGTGAGCGCAAATTTATGCTTGTCACGGTCGAAAAGCTTGACGCCCAGCGCTGTTTCCAGCTGCATGAGCTGTCTGCTTAAAGTAGGCTGCGTGATGTGCAGGATTTCAGCTGCTTTAGTGATATTTTTTTCGTGCGCGACAGTCAGAAAATAGTTGAGAATACGAAAGTTCATAGCGTCGGCTCCTTTCTATCGATATGCTTGTAATTTTTGGCATTATTATAACGTAGCCTTGCTGATTATGCAAAAAAAGCATGCAACGGCAATTATTATAGGTATTGGACGCGTATTTAGACTGTTAGTATAATTATCGGTGAAGGGTAAATCCTGTTTTACATAATGATGTCTGCAAGGAGGTTTACTATGAAAAAATTATTGGCTTCTACAGCTTTAGCTGTAACATTGCTTATAAGCGGCTGCGCCGGTGCGGATGCACCTGATAATAAAGCAGCTCAGAATCCTGCACCGAAAGTGCAGACTGCTCAAAATAAAACGCAGCAGTCACAGGCTGCAGCGCAAGGAATCAAGCTGAAGCTGCAGGTTGATAGTAAAAATATTGTTGTAGCACTTGCGGATAGTGCGGCAGCGAAGCGTTTAATTGATATGCTTCCCGCAGAGATAACCCTGAGTGATTTTAATCATACCGAAAAGATTGGCTATTTTAAAAATAAGCTTACTGGTGACGGAGCGCCAAGAGGGCATGCTCCGAAGGCCGGAGATGTGTGTATTTATGTTCCATGGGGTAATATAAGTGTGTTTTATGAGGATTTCAGATATACGGATGATTTGGTTTATCTGGGACACGTTGAACAGGGACTAGATATTTTGAGTACGCAGCAAAGCGATTTTAAAGTAAATTTTAGTATAGAGCACTAATTAAGGTAACTGTAAATCCAGCAAGAGAAAAAGCTTCTTTGGATAATACAAGAAATTAAGCTTTTTTTAGTTTAATACTTCGAGCAGGCTCTAAGTCAAGAAAAAATTGCAGTTCGAAAATTTTGTTCTTGACTTAGAGTTAACTCCCAATAGTATATTATTTTCAGTGAAAGATAAGGAGGAATAGACCTATGAAAATAAGTAAACGATTAAAAAATACTTTGCTGCTTATGGCTTGTGGAGCTGTTATGACTTGTGGAAGCACTGCTTTAGCAGCGCAAGATGTGAACGCGCCGAGCAAGGCACCTGCGGAAACGATTAAAGCAGAGAAGCTTTCTAATGTCTGGGATAAAACCTTTGCGAAAAACAAAAATGTCAACCACCATAAAGTAACGTTCCATAACCGTTATGGCATTACGCTCGTGGCCGATATGTATACGCCAAAAACAATGAAAAAAGGCGATAAGCTAGCTGCCATTGCTGTAGCTGGTCCTTATGGCGCAGTAAAAGAACAGGTTAGCGGCCGTTATGCGCAGGAAATGGCTGCACGTGGCTTTTTAACCATCGCCTTTGACCCTTCTTTTACAGGTGAAAGTGCAGGCGCACCGCGTAATACTACTTCACCGGATATTAATACGGAAGATTTTTCTGCAGCAGTAGATTTTCTTTCTGTACAGGAAAATGTTAATGCGGAAAAAATTGGTATTCTTGGTATCTGCGGCTGGGGAGGTTTTGCGTTGAACGCTGCAGCAATGGATACGCGCATTAAGGCAACTGTGACTTCGACGATGTATGATATGAGCCGCGTGATTGCCAACGGTTATTTTGATTATGAAAAGGATGCATCAGCGCTGAAAAAAGAACGTAAGGCTTTGCGTAAGCAGGTCAACGAGCAGCGTACCATCGACTATAAAACAGGCACTTATAAAATGGCTGGTGGCGTACCGACAGAAGTTGACGAAAAGACGCCTGCGTTTGTGAAGGATTATCACGATTACTATCAGGAAAAACTTGGTTACAGCCCGCGTTCCTTTGGCTCGACGACAGGCGCAACACTCAGTTCCTTAACTGCATTCATGAATATGCCGCTGCTTTCTTATAGTGATGAGATTGAAAGTGCTGTGCTGATGATTCATGGGGAAAAGGCGCATTCGCGTTATTTTAGCGAAGATGCTTTTAAAAAGCTGCAAGGAAATAATAAAGAGCTTTTGATTATTCCGGGGGCAGTACATACAGATTTATATTACAAGATGGACGTAATTCCTTTTGATAAAATAGAAGCTTTCTATATGAAGTATCTGAAATAAAAAAGTGAGGCTATCACACACTCTAGTGTGATAGCCTCACTTTTTTATGAATCTGCCGGGAGAACCGATATGAGAGAGAAATCAGGGTTTTACAGTTGTGCGGTAAGCCTGCTTGCTATCTTTGAATTCGATGCTGGTTACGCTCTTTACTGCGTCATGCTTTTCGTTTAGGCCGAGAGAGCAGGTAACAGCACTGAATGATTTTGTTTCAGCCAGCGCCTTGGCAACCTTAGCCGGTTCGACAGAGCCTGCGCGTTTGATAGCGTCAGCTAAAAGCTTGATGCCGTTAGCCGAGTACTGCAGGAGCGTCGGGCTTTTGGTTGTATTCTTTCTATAATTTGGTTACTTATATTTTAATACCTGAAGTATACTATAAGTCAAGAGAAAAATGAAAGTTTAGTGGTGAATGTTAACTCCCAATCATACTACAAAAACGGGGCAGCACTTGTTTTATATATTCTTGCCTTGAAACAATAAGAACTGGTATTTTCACGCTGGCGTACGTTGGAGCTTCTAAAGAATTCACAAAACCTTCACAATGCAAATCCTAGAAATCTAGTATACTTTAAATATAGTTGAACTGTTCACATTGAAGGAGGTTTATCTCATGAAAAAATTAACAGCTATTATTACTGGTGCATTGACTGTTTTGACAATTTCTGCTACAGCATTTGCTGCTAATCTGATTAGTGCGGACGAAGCTCGTGCAATTGCGCAAAAGCAAGTTCCCTCAGGTAGTACTTACCTGCATACTGAAGCAGAACTGCAAAAACTGCAACCATATTATGAAGTGAAGTTTTTTGATACTGCTACTCAGACAAAATATGAAATTGATATATATCAGGTAAATGGTAAAATCAAAGAATACAATATGGAAAGAAAAGCGTTGGGCGGCAGCGCTAATGTAATCTTGTCCCAAGATGATGTAAAAGCAATTGTTGCCAAAGAAGTTGGTGACGTGTCGATTTATGAACTGAAATTGGACAGAGAACATGGATTATATGAATACGAAGTGAAATTCAGTGCCTCTGGTTTGCGTGGTGAGATGAATATTAATCCGGAAACTGGTGTAGTGCTGGATAAAGAGATAAAATACAGCCTTTAAGAATAATTTTCTATAAATTTTTTAGGGCGGTGCGAAAGCATCGCTCTATTTTTGTGATTTTTATTCTTAGTTTTGAGTTAAATTCAAATGCCATTAAAAAGCTACAAGGAGACAATAAGGAGCTGTTGATTATTTCTGGTGCTGTGCGTCGGATTTGTACTGCAAGATGGATGCATTTCACTTTGATAAAATAGAAATTTTTTATATGAAGTATCTGAAATAAAAAAGTGAGGCTATCGCTAGAGTGATAGCCTCACTTTTTTCCACAAATCGGTTGGGAGAACCGATATTGAGAGGGGAATCAGGGTTTTACAGTTGTACGGTAAGCCTGCTTGCCATCTTTGAATTCGATGATGGTTACGCTTTTTACTGCGTCATGCTGCTATACAAAAGTAGCGGGAAGTGTATCTTTTTTCAACAATTTTATAAATATATAAATCTGGCACCATCAGCATCTCCTACCGGAAAGCTTTGAAAACTTCGCTTAAAGGTGATATAATATGCTATTATACTATGACTGGAGTACGCTATGCGCAGGAAAATATTATTTGGTGTTGATTATACGGACAGCGAGCTGATTAAGCTCTTGCTGTATCTGTTTGTCGGCGGCACGGCGGCTTTGGTGGAGTGGGCCTTGTTCTACATTTTCTTCCACTACATTTTAGCCGGCTTGAGCCTGACCTTGCTGACTATGCTGGCAACAGCCTTATCCTTTTGCCTAGCAACACTGTATCATTATTTCTTGGGCAATGTTCTGGTTTTTGACAGCGGCAGCCGTTACAAACGCGGCAAGGAGCTTAGCCTGGTGTTTTTGGTAAGCTGCATAGGCTTGGCGTTTAATCTGCTGCTGATGTATATTTTTGTCAGTCTGCTTGACTGGCAGCCGATGCTGTCTAAGGTACTGACAAGCTGTATTGTTGTTGTATGGAACTATCTCTCACGCAAAAAATGGATTTTTAGGAGTTAGATATGCCTGTAGAATATGTAGACGTAAAAAAATTTAAAAAGGTTGTGCTTTTGTATAACCGTAATTCTGGTAAGCAGCTTTTTGCCAGCATGATGGCTAAGGTGAATGAAACCTATAAGCTGGTGAAGGAATTAGTAGGACCTAAAAATGCAGAAATGCGAGATATTCGCTTCTTTGACCAGATACCGCAGATTGCTGCGGAAATAGTTGAGGAAAAGGTTGACTGGGTGATAATTGCCGGCGGTGATGGCACAATCAGAGCCATGATTGAACAGTTGGCGAATCGCAAGTATGTACCTTACATCAGCGTGTTTCCTGCCGGTACGGTAAATCTGGTGGCTAAGGAGCTGCTGCTGAAGGCAGACCCGCATAAATGGTTTAAGCGTGTGTCAAAAGGCATTGAGGTGCCGGTTTATCTGGGACGCGCCAACGGCAACGTCTTTTTGACAGTTGCCGGTATAGGCTTTGATTCCCTTGTTGTCGATAAGGTAACCGAAAAGGAGAAAAAGCTGCTTAATAAGCTGGCCTATGTTTGGCAGGGAACAGAGATTATGCGTAAGGAGCTGCTGTTCAATAACTGGCGTTACCGTTTTCAGGTGCGCTTTGATGATGAAGAACAGTGGCATGAGGCAACCTCTGTTATTGTAGGCAAGAGCCGTTATTATGCAGGACGTTATAACCTCTTTAACGGTGCGTCGCTTTCGTCACCTCTTTTACATGCGGCGCTGTTTACCGGGGATAAGCGCGGCGATTTTATCCGTTATGCGGCCTGCATTGCTATGGAGGCGCTGACGTTGGATAATGATATTATTATCCGTGCAGCGAAAAAAATGGAAATACGCTGCAATGAAGAGAATTTTGCAGCAGAGCTTGACGGAGATGCTGTAACAACTGCTCCGCTTTTAATTGAGATGGAGTCCGAGCCGATTAAGTTTTTGGCGTAAGCAAGGAAATGGTGTAAGGTGAATAGGATAAGCAGAAAAATGGGCTGGCTGATTTTTATTATCGCGGCCTGCATAGTAGAAGGATTTTTTGCCTGGCAAAGCTTCGGCGGAACGCACCCCTTTCCGCTGAATGAGTTTGGCTTTCAGATTTTTGATCATGTATTGCGTGACAGCGTTTTGGCAGAGATAGCATATGTACTGTATTACCGGCGTAAGCGTGTGCCGGACAGATTGCAGCGCTATTTTCCCGTTATTGTTATCGGTATTCTGTATCTGTGCGAAGCCTTTTTCATGGTTAACCAGCTTAGTCTTGATAAAGGTTTGCAGACAAGCCTTTCCGTGCTGGCCGGTATTAACAATAACATTTTTATTGTGCTGCTGATGGCAATGTGCTACCATAAATGGCCTAATATCGGGATGAAAATCCTTTATTTTGCCGTTTATGTATTTTCTGCTCTGGCAGTGGTTTTTGACGGCTTCTATTTTTGGCAGACCTCCATGCACGTGGAGAGCGTTCTCTTCCAAAACCTGAATATCTATGCTGTTAAAGGTATTTTTGCGACGATGAGCAATACGATGATTGCCGGTATCGTTATCAGCATAGTTGTTATTTTACTGCTGTTTTATGTGCCGAAGCCGCAGAAGCGTAAGCCGAACTTTGCCTGGTCGCTGCTGTGTGTGGCCATGTTTACCTTGGGCTTGAACCTTACCGACAGATTGCTTGGCTATGCCGGCATGTACGGCGTGGAAAATGTTATCGGTATGTACGCTGAGGTAGAGAACGAAAAGACGCGTATGAACTATCGCAATATGCTTTCCGTTCCTGTTAATGTGAACTTTGTCAGCAAGGCAATTTTTGATACGGATAAAATTGCCGGCGGCAAGCATGTGGAGCAGCGCGAGCTGACTGCCAAGGATAAAACACGTCTGACGGAAATGGGTATAGATGAGCCTAAAGCAAAGATTGCCAAAATCAAACCGCAGTATGACAGAGTTGTGCTGCTGATTATGGAATCCATGCACCGTGATTACATCAACTACTATAACCATGATATTCCCGAAGAAGCTACACCGTTTTTGAATAGTCTTGTTATCCGTTATCCGCATATGAACAGGTATTATTCCTCTGCTGTGCCGACAACGCAGGGGCTGAATGCTACCTTCCGTTCGCATCTGATTATGGATAAGGATCTTCCTGGTAAAAATACGCCATCACTGTTCCGCAGCGTGCAGGCAGCGGGAATGCGCGGCATTTTCATGAATGCTTCCAGCCAGTATTACGCCAACGAGCTGCGCGAATATCCGACGCAGTTCGGCATGAACGAATACTATGCCAAGGAATATTTGGAAAAGCAAGGCTATACAGGTGCCAGCGGCTGGGGCTTCCATAATGACGTAATGTATGAGGAAACACTGAAGCTGCTGGAAAAAGCCAAGGCAAAGAATGACCGTCTGGTGATGGTTACCAAAACGCTGGACATGCATCAGCCTTATCCTTATACCGGCTTCAGCTGGAATGAAATGCCGGACAATGTGCGTAGCAATCAGTTTATTACAGTGCGCGGCGTATATTGGGTTGATAAAACGCTGGAGCATTTCTTTAAGGAAGCACAGAAGCGTGGCCTAATGGATGACAGAACGCTGTTCATCATTACGAGTGACCATAATCCGCACAGCGGCGGCGAGTACACAAAGCTCGTTACCAAGGCTGAGGATAAACAGAGCATTGCACCGATTCCGCTGATTTTTGTGTCGAAGAACCTGGCACCGCTCAATAATCTGCGCACCAATGAATATGCTTCGCAGATTGATCTGGCACCGACGCTTTTATATCTGTTGGGCATTGATGTGCCTGATAAATTTATGGGCCGCAATCTTCTGCAGTCTACAGATATTCCCTATGCCTTAGGCTACTTTGGCGGTAAGGCGTTCTACTGGTCGGATGAGCGTCATTTGGTCGATCAGATGGATAAGCCTGTACCGGACACAGAATATGAGGATGCTTTAACAAACTATATTATTCATTATTATGGCTTGTGGCATCAATAAAGTTATTAAAAAATACCGTTCTACAGAAATGTGGGACGGTATTTGTACTTTTGCTATATAAACTTAGCTGAAAAAACAAGTATTATGTAAACTCACAATGATTATCTTTTATTGTACAGGCACTATATATAGTGTTTTTGCTAGTGTTTTTTATAGCTTTTGCACTACGCTTTTCCCATTCCACAAGAAAATAGTATCAAAACAGTATCAATAGAAAAGGCCGCCAGCGTAAAAATTGGCGGCCTTTTTAGGGGAGTAGAAGAAGTTATAGTTTTCCGTGACAATGCACAAGGAAATTATAGCATAATGCAAAAAATAAAACAAACATGATTTTATATATACAGACGATATACGCCGCTATAAAATAAACGCATGATTTATAACGTGTATAATCACTGTTATAATATGCAAAATATCTGTATAACGATACACTGTATATACGAGAACAAACAGAAAATAATAATTTTACGTCCGATAATACACGTTAAGTTAAATATGCCGTGTACCTGCGTTCATTATATAGACTATATAGAACACAGAGAATATATATATATAGAAGGAACTAGCATAATATGGAAATATGCCGCGCTGCCTGCATCTGTGGTATTATTAGAATAAGCAAAAAGCCATATTCTGATATATTCAGAAGGAAGGTGCAGCCGAACCCCGGAAAAAGTTTAGAAAATGCTTGCAGAACAGCTATTTCCTGCCGCTGCAGCCTAAAAGCTACATTACTGCCCAAAATGGGAACTGCAGAAAGTGCGGAAATAAGGCAGGCCGTGACATTGCAGGCGCTGACGCTTTACTGTACACTAGAAAAGCAAAGGGGGATTTACTATGCAACCATTAGAGATATTACAAGAAGCAAGAAATGCCAAACTTTACCTGCTAGAAGCTGAAGAACGCTTGCAGGAAGCGGAAAGCATAGCAGAAGGCACCAGGGCGACCAGGTATGACAATACCAGCGGCAGAAGCAACACGCGCTATTATAGCAGCGGCCTAAACGCTTTAGATGCTGCCATAGATAATTATTACCTTGCATTTAGCAGATTTATAGACGCTGAACTGCAGGCATGGTTACTTATCGACAAGCTGCCGGACGGCCAGCAAGGCAAGCTGATTCTATTCGCCCGGTACTGCTGCTGCAGAAAATGGGCAGATATAGAACAGCGGTATAATATCAGCACTTGCACTTCACACAGGATACACCGCGCAAGCCTGCAGGAATTAGCAAAGCTGCAGCAAGAAGCCGCCAGCTAGTGCCACGAACTCCGATAGAACTCCGAAAGAGCTTCGAAAGAACGGTGAAAGAACAGTGAAAGAGTGCCGGAACGCCACACCTTAAAGGCCACGAACAAAGAGCTTGAAGCAAGAACGAACCTAGAGAATGAACCCCGAATGAACCCCGACAAACGGCACCTGCAGCCGTTAAAATTACATGCTGCGTATACCGGAAAGGGCGCCCACACAAAAACAGGGGCGCCCTTTTTATTTGCTAAAACTCTTAATATAAGCATCTCCAAAATAATCTGCTAGGCTTTCAGCATCTGCAGTTGTTAAACCGCGAGAATGAAATAACTGCGTTAAAGCAGCTTGCAGCAAATCAACAGCGCCGGAATATTCTTCGTTATTGTCGATACCAGCAATTACTATTTGCACCGCCTGCGCGAGCGGATAAGGGGCGCTAACTTCTAAAAGTTGCTTTCTGAATTTCGCTATTGGTGATTCATCAAGAATAGCGGCTATATTATCTATATCGCCTTCGTTCATAACACCGCCAACAGCATTTATATATTGCTGCAAAGAGTCACGGCAATTTGTATCGGTGCTTTTTTCATCTTCGTATAGCAAGGCATTTAAGGGAATATCTAAAAGACTTGCCAGCTTCACGCGCTTTTCAAAGGGGATAACCTTGATTTTTCCGCTTTCATAGTTAGCAACAGCAACTTTACCGATACCAATTTCAGCGCCTAGCTGCGTTTGAGTTATTTTTTTGTTTTTACGTGCCTGGCGTATAGTATCGCCTATTCGCTGGCGTTCTTCTGCATTATCCACAATAAGCACCCCACAACTAAATTACTTAAATTATAACAGTATATAGGCGATTATAGAAGTGGATAAGTGAATTATTTAAAATGTTAGTTGACAACTAACCAAAACAAATATATAATGATAGCATAAAGTTAGTTGATAGCTAACTTTTCTTAACCACATAATGAAAAGAGGGACACCATGAACATCGCATTATTCAAGTATTACATGGCTAAAAACCGCGAAACCATGTCAACGCTAGCCGTTGCTTTAGGCAAGTGCAAAGCAACAGTATCTAACTGCGTAAACGGCAACAACAGCGAATTTACACGCGCTGACATTCAGACGTTGAAAGAGCGCTGGAAGCTGACGCCGGAACAAGTAGACAAAGTTTTCTTGCAGACCGACGCAGAACCGGAAGCCTAAGCAGCGCCCTACCCTACCGGCGTTACCAGCACCGGAACCCAACCAAACCACCGCAAGAGCTACCAACCGAAAGCCGCTGCTGCTACCAACAGCAAGGCACCGCCACAGCGCCGCATTTGCCCCACAGAGCGCACGAAAAGGGCAACAGGCATAATCTTATGCAATGGCAAGAACAGGCGCTGAAAACCGATTACAGGAAGCCGAAAGCGAGGTGAAAACATGGAACAGATGATGTATACCGCCGATGATGTTGCAACCATGTTACAGGTTAGCAAGTCAAAGGCCTACCAGGTTATTGCAAGCCTTAACAAAGAGCTGAAAGACCTGGGAAAGCTGACTGTTCGCGGCAAAATCAATAAGCGCTATTTTGAAAAAAAGTTAGAGGTGTAGAACATGGCAGCTAAAAGCAAAAGCAGCTCAACGGCAACCATAAAAACGCCGTTGGGCGCGGAAAAGATGAAAAGCGTGCTTTTTAAGCAGTTGCTGACTGAAAGAACAATAGTAAAGCTAAGTTATAAGACTTGCGACAAAGTGACACCCTACAGACAAGGCCGCCTAGACGCGCTGGAAACCCTTCTTGATACTTTAGACCTTTTACAGGCCTTTAATGAGTGGGAACAGCTGCAACGGCAATTACGCCAGGGGCACGCAGTCAAAGGGGCATAGCATGAAAGCAAAGGACGAACTAGCAAGCCTAAAACGCGACCTTGCAAGAGCTTACAAACTTATTGACAGAATAAGGCCGTTAGCAGTAAGCCGCAAGGAAATAGCGTTATATAATGGCGTGCTGATTGTAGCCGTATGGCTAGTGAAAAAATATAAAATTGAGGTGTAGAACATGGGAAAAGATAAGATTTTTATTACGCAACCGGAACACCAATACAGAGATATTGAGGTATTAGGCAAGCTGCTGCCGGTTCTGCAGCTGACAAAGCAAGGCGCTGACCTTGCAGAAATTAGCATGATCACCGGCACCGGCAGAAGTGTAGAACTTGCCTTCACCGACGGCAGCCGTCAAGAATTTGTTATCAGCAAAGACCTTCACGGCCTGCCGCTGATTAAGAAAATCATTAAAGTGTTACAAGGGCGGTGAAAATATGAGAACCACAAGAACAGTTAAACGCTTGAATTATGCACGCGCTGCCTTTTATGTTTATCTGCTGGCTATGATCGTATTTGTTATGACCAACGCGGCAGCAAAATTTGCGGCGCTGAACCGCTAAGGAAGGGGCAAAGAAGCATGATAGATACTGAAGAACTGCCGTCCATAGCGCTTGCCTGCAAGTTGAAAAGGTGCGTTTATTACCCGGCAGCATTTTACTGCATGAAACTTGCAAAGCGTTTACCGGGGGCTGAACCGTATGAAATTCCGCTTGTTGCTGCCTGCGCTGGTTACGTCGCAGGAGTGCGGCACGAACGCAAGCGCCAGCGCCAAAAAGCCACAGCCGAAAAACAACCAGCACCCGGAAACATCACAGGGCAGGAAATGGAGCTGCTGGCAGCGTGGCGAATGATTGGCGATGCAGACAAAAAGCTGATTTTTAAAATGGCTAAGTATTGGCAGAAAGAAGAACAAAAAGAAGCACAAAAGGAAAAAGCCGCCAGCGCTGGAACGCCGACGGCTTGAGTAAAACAGTTATTTCGTACCACCGATATAACCTTTTACTGTATTTTACCACAGACACAGGCAGGCCGCAAGTTAAAAAAGCGGCCTGCTGCTATATAGGGGGATAACATGGATAAAGCAGAATTTGAACTTATAGCCAAAAGCGTACAAGCAGCAAGTGATGATCGCAAAGCTGCGGCCGTCATTGCGTATGCTTTTGATGAACCACCGGGCGAAAAAAGTAAAGACCGCTGCTGGATAGAATACGCCGCCGCTGCCGCATTGCTGCACGCCCTGGAAGAAGCAACGCCGGACAAGGCCACGCGTAAAAGCCTGCTGCAGGCAGCCGCTAAACATATTTTAGCAGATTTTTTGCCGATTATTGCACCCGAAGAAGCAGAAGCCTTTATAAAGGCCGCCGCTGAACTGCTGGCAAGCGTACCCACGCCGGAAACGCTGACCGCCGGGAGCATTAAAAAAAGCGTGCACATGATACCAAAGGCGGTAAACGTCCTGCCGAAAATACCCATTGCACCCAAAGAAGAACCGGCAGCAACTGCAGCCGTTACAGTCGCAAGAAACCGGGGCAAAGAAGCTGCCGTGTATGTAGGACTAAGGGCAGAACTTGCACCCATAGCGCCGCGGCTCACAGTGTTTGACTTATCAGTAATGCAGGCCGCCGCTTCTATTTATGCCAGCGGCACAAAGACATTTAGCAGCAACCAGCTTTACAGGGCATTAACCGGCGCCGATGCACATACAAGGATTACCAGCAAAGCCACGCTGGAAGCAGTAAAAAAGAGCCTGGACACCCTGCAGGCAACAATAATAACCATAGACGCAGAACAGCAGGCCGCTTTACGTGGCTACAAAGGTTACGCATGGAATAAAAGCACATTCAAAGGCTATATGCTGCCTATGACAAAGCTAGAAACCGCCTACTATTCCGGCAACAAATTAGCTGCTTCTTGCGACTGCTGGCGCATATTGGCCACACCGCCAGCGCTGGAATACGCCACAACGATAAAGCAAGTGGCCACCATACCGCAAAAGGTGAAACGCTTGCCTAAAGGTGTAAGCGCAACAGTAAATAATATCTGTATCCGTGATACGCTGCTATATTACATTCACTTGAACAGGGGCAAGGGCGTAAAGCTGAACTATAGCACCTTGTTTGAAGCTGCAGGCGTGGACACATCCGACCGGCGAATATATCACAAAATGAAAAAGGCCGCTGATTCACTGTTGCAATATTGGCAGGAAATAGGCTTCATAGCTGACCAAACCGACGTTATAGAAAGCAGCAAAAACGATACTATTTATATTAGTTAAAAATTAGGGGGACTGTATCACATTTGGTGACGGACTGTATCATATTTGGTGACAAAAGCACTTTTTGAAAATGCCCTCAAACGCAGACGGGGCAAGGGATACAGCCGACGGCCGAAAAACCCTAAAATCTTTAAAATCTTTAAAATTTTAAAAGCAATGCAGGCGCCTTTTCCAAAGGGCGGCGCCTGCTGCTATTTCTACAGGCCTATAAAAAGGGAGTGAACGCACTATGATTGACGAACAAGACAAGAGAGCACTAAAAGGCAGCTTAAGCAATTATCTACAGGCCATAGCAGGAAAAAGCCAGGGCGGCAAATACAACTGCCCTATTTGCGGCAGCGGAACCGGCAAGCACCATACTAGCGCCTTCAGTATCGCACCGGACGGCCAAAGCTGGAAGTGCTTTTCTTGCAATGCCGGGGGCGATGTATTCGAGCTGGCGGCGCTGGTAAACAAATTAGATTCTAAAGGCGATTTTAACAAAGTTGCTAACATCGTAGCGGATGCAGTAGGTTACAACTTGCAGAACGCCACGCCAGACGCGCGGAAAGGCACTGCCACGGCTGCGAAAGCAAAAACAGGTATAACTATCCTGTCGAACCGAAAAACGCGCCACAGGGCAAATCTGAAAGCGATACACAAAACAAAGCAGATTTTAGCCAGCTAGTAAAGGAAGCTGCAGGCAATGTATCACAGACTGATTATTTTATTAAACGCGGCTTGAGTGCTGCCACGATAGAAAAGCATAAGCTGGGATATATTACCCCGGAACTTGCTAAAAAGTACGGCCTGCAGGCTAATAGCGTGCTTATCCCCTACTCTACCGGCAAGGAAGGCGTATATAATTACTACATCACGAGAAGCACAGAGGGCAAAGAGTACCGGAAACCGAAAGCAGAAACTGCAGGTTCTGAACCGCTTTACAACCTGCCTGCACTCTATGAACCTACAGACGCGCCGTTATTCGTCACTGAAGGGCAGATAGACGCGTTAAGCATTATGGAGTATGAACACGCTGACGCCGTCGCTGTTGGCGGTGTAGGTATAAACAAGCTGCTGCAGGCCATAGAAGGCATAGAAGGCTTTCAAAGGCCGCTTATCATTGCCACAGATGCAGACGAACGCGGCAAAGAAACCTGCAGAAAGCTGCTGCATGAATTAAAAGGCCGCGCCATAAAAGCGGCGGCCTATAAGCACCCGGACGAACTGAAAGACATTAACGACGAACTGAACGCAGACCGGGACGCGCTGGAACGCAATATATACCGCCACATTCTGCAATTCGACAAAAACAGCCTGCCAGCGCGCTACAAAATGCAGGAATTTTTGCACCGCATCAAAGAAGGCAGGAACGCCAAAACCTATAGCACAGGCCTAAAAGCATTAGACAAGGCGCTGAACGGCGGCCTACGTGAAGGCCTTTACTGCATAGGCGCCATGAGCGGATTTGGTAAAACTACCCTTGTACTGCAGATAGCGGATACAATAGCAGCGGCTGGGGACGATGTATTATATATCAGCCTGGAAATGAGCGCGGACGAATTGACGGCAAAGAGCATCAGCCGCCGGACATATCAGCAGTGCATAGAATACGGCGCAAGCCGTGAAAGCCTACTAGCTGTTGCAAGAACAACGCTTGACGTGCTGCGTTGCGATATTGCCACCCAGGCACAAAGCAAAACATTCATGGAAGCAGCCACGGCCTACACAGAGCATGAAGCAAAGTGCTTGTATATTGTGGAAGGTATGCAAGGCGTGAACGCTGCAAAGGTAAGGCAGCTAGTAAAGCAGCACCAACAGCGCCACGGACGGCCGCCGGTAGTGTTTATAGACTATATGCAGCTATTGACCATAGCAGACACAACGCAGAACACCGACAAGCAAAAAATGGATGCTGCCATAAAGGCGCTGAAGGACATCAGCCGTGATTTTAAAATTCCGGTAGTGGCCATTAGCAGCATGAACCGCGCCAGCTATGACGGCGGCTTGAATATGGCATCGTTCAAAGAAAGCGGCAATATCGAATATACGGCAGATGTATTATTAGTGCTGGAAGCTGCTATTCCGGACGATTGCAAAGGTGACGCAAAAGATGCAAAGAAAAAAAGGCTTGCAGTTTTCAAGAAGAATAATGCACGCCAGCGCCACGGCGAACCGGTAAAGGTTGATATAAAAATCTTGAAATGCAGGACGGCAGCGCCCTTTACTACGGCCACAGTCGATAGCTGCAATATGTTTAACTGCTTTATGGACTGCAAAGAGGAAGCACCGGCACGGCAAGGCTTTAAATTTTAGCCAGGAAAGAAGGTGCAAGCATGAAGCTTGATTTTAGTGATCTGCTGCAGCCACGGGGCAGCGAACCGGCGAGGAAGCGGCGAGAAACGGCAGCTGCTGCAGCCACAGACAACACACAGGCCATTATTAAGGCGCTGGAACGCGGCGGCGATATATACGCCATAGCGCTCATGTTATGCGATGCTTTAGCGGATAACCTGCACAATGAGCTTTTCCGCCAGCGTGCACATGATGCTTTATTCCTGCTTCATCATGATGTACTGCAGCAAGGCAGCGACGATTTTTCACAGAAGCGGTATGAAGAAGCCTATAAAAAATATAGCCTGCTAAGCAACAGCGCCCGGGAACATCAGAAACTTGATAAACTGATTGCAGCTGCACAATGGGCGCACAAGGTAACACAACACTAGCCATACCTAGAGAAGGCCGCGCACCAAAGCAGCGGCCTTTTTTACTAAGGGGGATTTACTATGCCGGTATACCAGGACAAGACCACAGGAAAATATTACTTTACCTGCTGCTATGTAGATTGGCAGGGAGAACGGCGGCGCAAGGTAAAACGCGGCTTCACGCTGGCAAGGGATGCAAAGAAGGCTGAACGTGAATTTCTTGACCAATACGCCGAACAGTGCAACATGAGCTTTAGCGCTTTTTATGAAATTTATATAGCAGACTGCAAAGCAAGGCTGAAGACCGACACAGTGGAAACCAAACAAAGTAAATTTAGCAGCTCAATTCTGCCCTTTTTTAGCAGTTTTTGCATTGCTGATATAACACCGGCACACGTCCGGCAATGGCAGAACAAAATAATGCAGGAATATAAACCCACCACACAACGCCAGCTACAAGCGCAATTATCAGCGCTTTTTAATTTCGCGGTAAAATTCTACGGATTGAGAAAAAAACCGGCAAGAACGGCCGGGAGCATGGGAACAATAAAGTCGGGGCGTTTGGACTATTGGACGCTAGAAGAATTTAATAAAGCAGTAGTTTATGAAAAGGACTTTACTGCAAAAACTGCTTTTATTTTGTTTTTTTATAGTGGCCTGCGTGTAGGTGAACTGCTGGCGCTGAACCTGGAAGATTACAACAGGGAAGAAAAAACTATTACTGTAAACAAAAATCTTGCTAAAATTCGCGGCGGTATTGAAATTACCACACCGAAAACAGAAAAGGCTAACAGGATTATAAAACTGCCGGCAGTTGCTACAAAGCAATTAGAACAGTATATAGAAACGTTGTACGAACCTAAAGGCAGCGACCGCATTTTTTTTGCAATGAACCAGGCTTTTTTACTAAAGCACTTGAAAAAAGATGCTAAAAAGGCAGACGTTAAGCAAATACGGCTGCATGATCTGCGCCACAGTCACGCCAGCTTGCTAATTAACAACAATGTAAACATAAAGGCCGTAAGCGACCGCCTAGGGCATGAAGACATTCAGACAACACTTAACGTTTATACACACCTTTACGAGCACCAACAAAGCAATATTGCTGAATTGCTGGATAAACTACAAAGCTAAAATAATAGTACCAAAATAGTATCAGATAAGACGAAAAAAACGCTAGAACCTAGTAAATAAAGGCTTTAGCGCTGTTAGGTTGATGTATTATGTATACAATTGACAATACACTTTTCAAAAGCATTTCTATCACATATAATATTAATGCAAAAAAATAATTTTATGGAGGGAATGAAGATGTTTCTGATAATAGGTGCACTCGTTGTTATCGGTGTAATTTATCTTTTGTTGAAACGACATGAATCCAGAATGGTATTGATTGCCGCTGGTATTCTGATGTGTTGCATTGCCGGCAAGCCGATGGCTTCTCTTGATGCTTTTGCCAAGAGTATGACTAATGCCGGTCTGATTACTTCTGTTTGTTCCTGCATGGGCTTTGCTTGGTGCATGAAGTACACTGGCTGCGACAAGCATTTGGTTGTTGCTATCGGTAAGGTTTTGAAAAAAATGGGCTTTCTGCTCATTCCCGGCGCTACGCTGGCAACCTTTGTTGTTAATATTGCTATCCCCAGTGCTGCAGGCTGCAGTGCTGCGGTAGGCGTAATTTTTATTCCGATTATGATGTCTGCAGGCATTCATCCGGCAATGGCCGCAGCTGCCGTTAAATCCGGTACCTACGGCAGTATGCTGAACCCCGGTCTGGTACATAACGCCGTTATCGCTAAGCTGGCAGGCGTGCAGATTACCGATGTAATTGCCAATCATATGCTGGCAACCGTAGCCGGTGTAATCGTTGCTGCAGCTGTATTGACCGTTCTGGCTGTTGTTTTGAAGGAAAACAGGGGCTTTGCGCCGGAAGGCGAAGCAGGTGTTGACGAAAACTTCGGCATTAATCCGCTTTTCGCCGTTATGCCGCTGGTTCCGGTTATTATTCTGCTGCTGGGCAGCACTAAGCTGGTGCCTGCGCTGAAAATGGGCGTACCCCACGCTATGGTTATCGGCGCAATCCTGTCCTTGGCAGTAACCCGTAAAAATCCTGTTGAGCTGACTAAGAGCTTCTTTGACGGCATGGGCGATGCTTATGCTAATATCATCGGTATTATTATTTCCGTAGGCGTTTTCGTAGCAGGCCTGAATGCTTTGGGACTGATTAAGGCGCTGATTAACTGGATGCTGAATTCTACCGGTATTGTTAAAATTGCTGCCACCTTCGGTCCGTTTGTGCTGGCACTTATTTCCGGCTCCGGTGACGCTGCAACCGTTGCGTTTAACGAAGCTGTTACTCCGCATGCCGCTCAGTTTGGCCTGGAAACCATGAACATGGGCTCTATTGCAGCTTTGGGCGGTACTCTCGGCCGTACTATCTCCCCGATTGCCGGCGCTACAATTATCTGCGCAGGCATTGCCGGTGTAGATCCGATGGAGGTTTGCAAGCGTAATGCTTTGGGTATTACCTTGGCGCTGGTTGTGGGCATGATACTGCTGCTGTTCTAAAATCAGATATTTTTTAAAGTATAAAATGGATGCGGAACTATTGCTTCGCATCCATTTTTATTGCGACGACTTGCCTCTATGCGGTATAATAATGCATGGAGGGAATTATGGAGATTAATACTTTTCTTGATAAATTACAAAGCTATCACAGCGAGCAGGTTTTTAATCCCTGGCGTGATTTTGATACAAGCTGTGATATAGGCCCGCAGGCTCCCATTATCCGCAGTGCTAATCTGCGCCGTTATCTGGAGCTGCGTCCGGATGCACATTATTTGTTTATTGCCGAGGCCTTGGGCTATCAAGGCGGTCATTTCAGCGGTATTGCTATTACTTCGGAGCGTATTCTGCTGGGGCATCATCCTGATGTAGAGCCGAAAAGCGTGCTGGGCGAATGGGATTACCGCCGCACGAGTGACGAAAGCAGCGCAATGCTGAACAATACGCAGCGCCTGAAGGGCTTTAACGAGCCTACGGATACTGTTGTCTGGAACGCGCTGAACAGCCATGGCCTTGCGTCCTTTGATGTTATTCTTTGGAATATTTTTCCGTTTCATCCGTATAAAGCAGGCAATCTGCTGACTAACCGTACGCCCTCACCGAGCGAGCTTGATGTAGGCATTGAGTACGCGCGGATGCTGCTGGAGCTGCGTCCGGGGATGAAAATTGTTGCCATCGGTCAGAAGGCGGCGACAACGCTGTCACGTTACGGTGTTGAATGTATGTCTGTGCCGCATCCGTCTATGGGCGGTGCCAACCGCTTCCGTGCGGCAGTGGCGCAGCTGTTAGGCGGTGAGGCATAATGGGACTGGAAGCTGCTCCTTTAAGCCGTGAGCAGACCTTGCATATTGCTCTTGGCATGGGCAAGGCGCTTTTGAAAAATGGTGCGGAAACCTCCCGAGTAGAGGATACTATTTCCCGCTTCTGTCATACGCACGGCTATCATGATATTCATGTTTTTGTTACGCCGACGGTTATTATTTTAGGCGATGAGGAAAGCGAGGGAGCGACGATTATCAGCCGTATCCGTTATCGCAGCACCAATTTGAGCGTCATCAGCGCGGTGAACGATTTTTCCTATAATCTGAAACGCTGGCCGCTGAATTATGAAGAAACGCTGGCGTATCTGGAAGAGCTGCGTCACAAGGCTCCGCCCTATGGCGAATGGCGTGTCTGCATGGCTTCGGCAATCAGCTCGGCAGCCTTTTCGGCGATGCTGGGAGGCAACAGCCATGACTTTATCGCGGCCTTTATTACCGGCGGATTATCCATGGTGCTGTTAAAGCAGCTGGGTGGTTATCGTCCTAGTGCCTTTTGGGAGAATGCGCTTTCCGGTGCGGCAATCGGCGCTTTGGCTATTTTTTGCTGTGAGATGGACGGCGAATGCACGCGTACCAATATCATCGTAGGTGCGCTGATGCCGTTCCTGCCGGGTGTAGCCTTTACCAACGGTCTGCGCGATTATATGGCCGGCGATTTGATTTCCGGTAATTCGCGTATCGCCGAGGCGATGCTTTTCGCTACATCCATTGCGATTGGTTTGGCATTTAGTTTGCTTGTATGGTATCACTGGGGGTGGAAGCTGTGGGCATAAATTATTTTACAGCCTTTGGCTTTGCATTCATTGCTACTGCTGCCTTCGGTATTCTGTTTCAGGCACCGCGCAAAAGCCTGCCTGTCAGCGGTGTTATCGGTGCGGTAGGCTGGGTAGTTTATTGCTATATCCGCAAGGATTTAGCGTATGATTCTTTTTATGCCATGTTTTTTGCCACGGTTGCGCTTTCGCTTTTGAGCGAGCTGGCGGCGCGTGTCTTCAAACAGCCGGTAACGATTTTTGTTATTCCGGGTATTATCCCGATTGTGCCGGGACTCGGCATGTATCGCGGTATGGCGGCGATTATAGAAAATAATTACGACACGGGCATGAACATTCTCATAACCACCGGAATGGATGCCAGTGCTATTGCCTTGGGAATGATGCTTATGACGAGCGTGTTCCGTGTAATTAAGATAAGCAAGGATCATGAACGCTTGCTGCAGCTGCTGCATAAGGAAAATAAAGAATAGATTTGTTTACAGTGAGTGAGGGAAAGAAAATATGAGTTTAGCAGAACTGTTGCTGTTGGCGGTTGGCTTGGCGATGGATGCCTTTGCCGTTTCCGTTTGCGGCAGTATGGTGCTGACACCGGATAACAGGTTGTGCGGAGCATTACGCTTCGGCAGCTGGTTCGGAGCATTTCAGTTTTTGATGCCGGTGCTGGGCTATTACAGCGCTGTATCCTTCCGTGATTATATTACGGAATATGATCATTGGCTTGCCTTTTTCTTATTGCTTTATCTGGGAATCAACATGATTCGTGAAGCAAACGAGGCCTGTCATGTCAAAAAAGATTATAGCGTGAAGGAGATGGCGGTGCTGGCGATTGCCACCAGTATTGATGCTCTGGCAGTTGGTATCAGCCTGGCCTTTTTGAATACCGATATCTGGTCCGCTTCCATACTGATTGGCGTGGTGACCTTTGCTATCGCAGCCTTTGGCGGTCTGGCTGGCTTTAAGCTGGGTGCTATGGCCGGCAAGAGAGCTGATGTAGCCGGCGGCCTGGTGTTGATTTTTATCGGTGTCAAAATTTTGCTGGAACATACAGGAATAATTTAAGGAATAAAAGTTTAGCGGATTTGCTGCCCCTTTAGGCACGCTGAGCTTAATTTATATCATAGAAAGGAAGATATACATGACGCAAGTAAATAAGGAGCGTATGCTCGCAGAATTTAAGGAAATTGTTGCTCTGCCTTGTCACAGCCTGCAGGAGCGTCCGGTATTCGAACTGCTCAAAGGCAAATTGGAGGCTCTCGGCTTTACGGTGGAAGAGGATGAAGCCGGTGAAAAGCTGGGCGGCAACTGTGGTAATCTGTGGGCATTTTTGCCTGCCAGCGCAGGAGCTGAAGGTGCGGTACGCGTGCTGCTTTCTGCACATATGGACGGTGTTGAGCCCTGCGGCGGCACTACCGTTATCCAAAAGGACGGCGTTTTATACAGCGACGGCACCACTATTCTCGGCGGTGACGATAAATCCGGCGTTGAGGGTATTTTAGAGGGTATTCGCCTGCTGCTGGAGGAAGGCGCTCCGCATGGTGATATCCAGATACTCTTTACAGTTTGCGAGGAGGGCGGCGTTAACGGCTCCCGTTGCCTCGACCGCTCCAAGCTGCGTGCCGACGTTGGCTATGCACTGGATGGTGAAGGCGCTCCGGGCGAGATTGTTATTGGTGCTCCCGGCCAGAAAAAATATAAAATCGATATTATTGGCAGAACCGCTCATGGCGGACTGGAGCCGGAAAAGGGCATCAACTCCATTATGATTGCTGCCAAGGCTCTTGCTGATGTTAAGCGCTATGGCCGTATTGATGAGGAAACTACCTGCAATATCGGCATTATCGGCGGCGGTAAGGCAACCAATATTGTGCCTGATCTGGTAACCATTGAAGGCGATGCGCGCAGCCGTAACAAGGAAAAGCTGGAGGCTATCTGCAAGGAAATCGTAGAAACTATAGCAACAAGTGCCGAAAAATATGGCGCTAAGGCAGAGGTTTTTGTGGATAACAAGTATGATTCCTTTGCTGTTGCCGAGGACAGCGATGTTGTGACGCTGGCAAAGGATGCCTGCGCAATGCATGGCTTTACGCCGGATATTACGGTTACCGGCGGCGGCAGTGATGCCAACTTCCTGAATGCTTATGGTCTGCCGAGCGTAATCTTGGGCACGGGCATGAGCAATGTCCATACTGTTGACGAATTCATCAAGGAAGAGGATTTGTATAATACTGCGCTGATGGTACATGGTATTTTGAAGGCTGCGGTAAAATAAAAAATCAAACGCTGTATATAGCAAAAGGCCTGCATGTGCAAAACGCATGCAGGCCTTTTCTTATGAAAATTGACCGGATAGCCGAATTAAGGTATAATTTAGCTATACGAAGGAGGTGCGATTATGCCGAAAATTACTTCCAGTGCAGATTTGCGCAACAACTATAACGAGATTTCTAATTTCTGCCATCAGTACAAGGAGCCGGTTTTTATTACCAAAAACGGCAAGGGCGATTTGGCTGTCATGAGCATTGAAGCCTACGAGGAGCTGACAGCAAGGTTTGAGTTGTATGGTGCGTTGAAACAAGGTTTAGATGATATTGAGGCGGGGAGAGTAGTTTCTGCAGAAGATGCTAAAGAGATGTTCAGAAAGAAATATCCTGGAGCAAATATATGATGACGTACAAGATAATTTATACGCAAAAAGCATTGGCGGATTTAGATGCTGTCGCTAGTTATATAAAGCTCAAGTTGTGTAATATCTCTGCGTCAGATCGTATAATAGAGAATTTTTTCGGCGAAGGAGATAGCCTTGCTTCTTTTCAGACTCTTTATCCCTTATGTAACGACGCATTTTTGCGTGCGTGGGGAATCCGCTTCGTGCCCGTGAAAAATTATCTGCTGTTTTATGTCGTGCGCGAAGATGAAAGTGCTGTTTATGTCATTCGTTTTCTGTATGCTAAGCGTGCTTGGCAAAATATTTTGCGCGAGTATGTCAAAAAAGAAGGCGGCGGATTTATGCCTGTTTTTACAACACATTACGTGCAGGAGGAAGTCGAAAAATTTGGTGAGTAAAACGTGAAGATGTAACGAATAAGCGTAGAAAATTTTATAATGCTGTCTTGAGGTCTGTATACTTATGCGTATGCAGACCTTTTTTCGACCTAACTTTGAAGCAGGTAGAAGAGTGAGTCCTTTTTATATGTACATATGGTTGACGGAGGGGGACAGCGTAGTATAATGAGCGTAAGTACTAAAAATTTTCAGCTTGTAGCGAAAGTTTATGAAGGAGTTATAGGTTACCATCATCAACCTAAATACAATCTATAAGGGGAGTACCATGTTAGATTTAAAGAATAATCCTGTTTTTAGCAAGAAACCTTATTATGATGAAGATTCTAATGTATGCGTATTGTTGAGTGAAAAAGCTATCTTTTCGCCTTTAGGACGCATTGACAGAAGAGCTTTTGTTTTGCTTATTTTGATAGATATATTAATGTATTTTGCTAGCTTTTGTATTCTTATGCTTTGGGATAAGTTAACTGGGTTAGGGATTTTGGATAACAAATTCGCAGGTTTATCGTATTTTCTTATGTGTAATTATTTGACGTTTGTTATTGTAAGCAAAAGATTACATGATATAGGAAAATCAATGAGGCTGTCGCTTTTATATGTTATGATTATATTGATTTCTTTATTGAGCGATAAGTTTTCTTATATTCCTTATTTTATTGCTATAGTAATGATAATCTTGGCTTGTATTCCAGGTGAAAAACGAGATAATGCCTATGGGGCTAGAGTAGAGACTTTAAAATTATGCTCTGATAATATAATCAAGGGGAAAATAAACCATAATATTGAGTGTCCTAATATAAATTTTAATGTTGCAAGAGGATTTAATGCTGTTAAAAATGTCATTTCAAATAATGTGCTGTTTAGTATCTTGAAAAATAATAAGAAAAAATTAAGCTTAACTTTAATTGTTTTTATATTAGTCGGTTGTACAGGGTATTACCTTTATATTCCTAAAATGTCTGACGTTGAGAGATATAGGGATAATAATGACGTTGCGGCTATGAGTAACTTAATTGAAAAGGCTATTTCGTTTGAAGAAAGAGACCCTAAGTATAAGAATATCCGTGATCAAGCGATTATAGCATTAGCAGATATGAATACACCAGATGGTAATAAATTTCTGAAGGCATATCTGAATTCTGATGATCGTAAAATAGATTTGGACTTAAAAAAAGGAATATTTAAGGCTTTATTAGCAAAGAATGAAGATTTTTTACATGAATATGTAGATACTTGTTTAAAGGAAAATAAAAAGGGAAAAATGACAGTATACAATCAATTATTATATGTTACTAGAGATGAAGATCTCGAAAACAGCGATTTTGTTGAACGTAAAATAGTGCTGGATATCGTTAGCAATACTAATGGATTAGATATAGATAGCTCATATATTAATTTTATTAAAAACAATAATTTTAAGTGTGCTCAAAAAAATTTGGATAAAGATAAACTTACATATTTTCTTTCGGGTTATATAGATATGTATGATAAATTAGATGGGTTTGATGAGAGAAAAACCAGAGAAATCAATAAGCAAATAGAGGATATAGGAGAGGAACGTAAGCAGATAGAATTTTATCTACGAAATGTTGATGAAGTGACCCGAAAGATGGTTAACGAAATTTATATTACTCAAGGAATTAATAAAGCATTAGAATATCATAATCGAGTTGCTAACGATGCAATAAATAAAGTAAACAGGTATTGGAAACTTGAATCAGAGTTGGAAAAATTGAATTATAAAAAGAAAAATCTGCAAAATGAAAAACATAGTCTTGAGTGGAAAAAACAGTGGTATTACAAAAAGTTAAAAGAGTTTGTTGGCAATAATGTCAATTTGCCGAAGAATCTTTTGGGGATTAACTGGGATGATCCTTCTGCTTATATTTCAAAATTAAAGTTTGAATTAAAAAGTGGTGGAGGATTCCTTGTATATAGGGATAGCAATGCTAAAGCGGTTCCGCTAAGATTTACAGATTGCTTGCCTGATAATATAGATGTTTTGAGTAGTAGATTTGTATTAAATAAAAAGGGTAATAAAATTGTATCAATAGAGATCGAATGTAGTAGTAATGATTGGAATACAATCTATAAATATTTGAGTGATAAGTATGGCTCTACTTCTTCTCCTCTTGATGAAGCAAGTAAAACACGATATAGGTCTGTTTGGTTAGGCTATGATAAGGCCATAGATCTAATTTATTACAAAGACACTAGCAAGTTAATATTACAATGCCATGATAAAGAAACGCTGTTTTCTAGTTGAGAACTAGAATGTTAGGAGCTGACAATATGCTACGAAGACCTTGGTTTACAGACAAAAATGGGAATAAAAAACAACCTAAAAATGATTGGGATGATATGTTGTCAACGCAAGAAGAGATAGATGCTTGTGCTGAAAAATATATTCGTCACTATCAAGAATTGCGTTCTGAGTTTAAAAGTAAAACTAAGTTAACAGATTTTGATATGCTTTTACTATTTATTGCAGCAAGTGTACAATGCTTAAGATGGGCAGTCATTACAAATGATAGTCTTAGGTTTTCAACTGCTAAGGCGGGAGAAAAGTTTGTTGATAATAAAGCTAAGTGGATTGGAACGCGGCTTCCGACTGTAAGGGACATAATAATGGATCATCAGGTCCCATATGATGCGGTAACTAGAAGTAACTTTTATAAGACAAATTTTTTAGATGATAATTTTCAGCCAATATCTACTAGAATTTCTGGCACTAATCACAGATATACTGCATTAGGACATGATCCGTTGGCTGGGTTGCTTTTTGGGACAATGAATATTGCTACAAATACATTGACGAAAAATGATTACATGTTTTCTTCGTATATTATAAGTGATCACAAAATTGACAGACCTATTGCTTTTTTTGAGGTTCTGGATATGACTAAATCAGCTTACTATGAAAATCCTTTAGCGATAGGTGCTGCGTTTATAAAACAAATCATACACTGTTCAACAGATGTTTTTACTAAACAAGGATTACCTTTGCCTATAATAAATAATATTTCTCCTGAAACATCTAAGTTTTTAATTGGTAATAGAATAGATTTATACAGCGTTACACGAGGAGTTGCTTTGACTGTTTTGTTAAATAAAATTATAGAAATGGTGCATAAGCTTTATTATGATTCTTCATGTGATGATAAGAAATTGTACGAGGTTCGTACTAGGAAAGTATTGACTTATTCTAATATGTTATCTTCAGTCATTAACGTTGGGTATGTTGGTATTACTAAAGATTTAAGCAGGTTAGATGTTGGTGGTATACTTGTTACGTTATGGAGAATATTAAATGATGAAAAAAAGATAAGAAAAATTGAGGAGGATTTCATTCAAAAAATTCTTGATAATGAATTTAAGCAAGAAGAGGATGAAGTTAAGCAAGATTTAGCTAAACTTGGCTTTGAAATATAATTTGTAAAGGAAAGAGGGATATTTATGAGTTCTTTATCTGATGGTGAACTTTTGGGTAAAAATTCACTTTTGGGTCTTTTAGCGGTTTGCGTTGGTGCTGGTGCTGTATATTTAGTTGAAAAAAAAAAGAAGAAAGGAAGCTGATAAAGCTCGGGAAGATGGTTATAAAGATGGACGTAAAGATGGCGAAAATACTGTTATGAAAAGATTGCGTGATAAAATGTTGGCTAACAATAAATTAAAGTTAGGCGTATTTGCTTTAGGTTGTTACATTGCAAATATTGATGGTGAGTTTACTCAAGAAGAGCAAGCAGCTATCGCGCAAGCTATCGGAAGTCCAGATACATCTTGGACTGATGTAGGATTGCAAGAGGAATTTCACAGGATTATGGAAGAAATTTATGATCATAAAATGAATTTTAATGATATCAAAGAAAAATATTTAAATGATATTAATAGAGGAACATTTGAAAATCTTGACGAGGTTGTAATGTCTGTTATTCATGCGGATGGGAAAGTAGCCATAGAAGAACAGAATTTCTTAGATAATGAATGGGAAATATTTAAATGCCAGCATATATAAAATAAACGTATTATAATTTTTATTTATATTAAAATACAAAAAGTACCCTTTGCATTTTGCTAGTGTACGATACAGTGTGTAAATTATAATGATAAAGAATACTATTTTTTAGTTGATAATTAAAAGGGTGGGAGGGATATGTATGAAAAAGTTAGCAGTTTTGATTTTGTCTGTTTTTATGGTGCTGGTTGCTGGGTGTGGGCAAAAAGACGTTAAGCTTCCAGAGATTAACATTCCGTTATCAATATGTACTTGTCCACAGGGATATACGTATGTTGGTATATATCAGCCTATATGGAATAAAGTAGAGCCAGCAAAGGTTATTACATGGATAAAATTTGAGTATGTGGTTCCTAAAGAAGAATTACAACGACATAATGGCTCATTCGCTTACATTTTTTCACACCCAACTACCAATATAATATCACGTGATGAAGGGAATAAACTATGTGCAAGTTTATTTGAGTTATCGGATAAGGTACTTCGGCAAACAAAGTTTAATGAGCATACACTGCGAGAAATTAAGCAATTAATGGTTATAAAATATTATATTCCGAATACAATAATAATCATTACTTACAATGATGGGTGTCAACTTGTTGCCCATATAGATAGGGACAATAAATATAAAGAACTTAAGATTATATCGAACGAAAACGAAGACCATAAATGGAAAATTTCTCAAGAACTTTTAGATAAAGTTAACAAAGAATAAAGGTGAAGTCTATTTATAATACTTAGTAACAAAAACAGCAGATTCCCTAGCCTAGGCATAAAGGAATCTGCTGTTTTGTTGCATATAGATATTACTTTTCTGTAGCCAGCTGCACCTTCAGCTCTACGCCGAAGGTCTTTTTGAACCATGACAGATGCTCCTGAATCTGATGCATTTCAATACTGGGAATACCTTGAGCATAGAGCTTTAAGGTAGCATTCTTTTTGTTGATGCTCGGTTCAATAACATGAATCTGGGATGTTTCCGTGTAATCAAGGCTTTCTGCCAAGGCCAGCAGCAGTGCCAGCTTGTTGATTGTTTTCCAGTTGGCGTCGCTAAGCAGTTCCTTGTAGAAACGGTCCTTGAAATAGTTTTTGGAAACGCCGTTATGCCAACCGGCGATAGCTGCCGTGATAACCTGCTCTTTGTGCGTCAGTCCGAAGAGCTTGGCATTTAAAATCATATAGGCACTGTGACGTGCGTGACTGTAGAAGTTGATGGTGATGCCGATGTCATGCAGCAGCGCAGCGGTTTCCAGCAGGCGGCGGTAATTTTTGCGTAAGCCGTGCAGCTCGCTCCAGCCGTCAAACATTGATAACACCAAATGGGTGATGTGTCTGGAATGCTGCTGGTCGGGTTCATATAGGTTTAACACATTTTCCCTGCTCATTCTAAGGATATCCTTCGCTATAATGGGCACGTGGTTTTCCTTGGAATAATAATCGAAGAACAGTCCTTCGCGCAGGCCGCAGCCGGAGGTGATGAGCTTTTTGGCACCGGTGGCCTCCAAAAGGCAGCTGATAATGCTGCTGCCGGCCAGAATGATATCACTGCGCTCGCTGCTGAGACCGGAAATCTTTTTGCGCTGATCCAGATTTGTGTTGCGCAGTCTGTTGAAAAAGCTGCGATAGGTTTGCGCTGTATAGGAATAATTATGGATTTTAGTTGCCGGGTACTTCTTTTCGCGTTGGATGATTTTGGCTACGGTACGCGCTGTACCGCCAACGCCGATAAGCGGCAGTCCGTTTTGCTTAAGCCAGGGGTACTTTTCCAAACGGCTCATGATAAAAAAGCTGACATCGCTGAAGACATTGGCGGGCATGACGTTACGGGTGTTGAACATGGAGGTGGTATTGACTGCACCGATGGGCAAGGACACGCTTTCCAAAATTTTACGGTTCTTGAACAGAATCAGCTCGGTACTGCCGCCGCCCAAGTCGAAGATGATGCCGTCCTTGACGTTGAGGGTGTTGATAACGCCAAGGTAGCTGATGTAGGCTTCGGTATTGCCGGAGATGATGTGCAGCTGGATGCCTGTTTCTTCGGCAACGCGCGCAACAAGCTCGGCACCGTTGGCAGCGTTGCGGATGGCTGCGGTGGCAACGGCAATGGTTTTGTCAGCCTGATAAATTTTGCACATATAGGCAAAGCTTTTCATGGTTTCGATGGTGCTGCTGAAGGCTACTTCTGTAAGCATGTTTTTTTCGTCGACCTTCTGACTCAGGCGCAGGGCTTCCTTTTGGTTATAGACCATATTATAAGCACCATTCTTATAAATATGGCTGATAACAAGCCGGGCCGAGTTAGAGCCGATGTCAATAATTGCGATTCGTTGCATTTTCCTTTTCTCCTTGTGGGGTGTTTCTATAAACTCCGATTATTCTATTTTAACGATATATTTATTATATTACCCATAACCTGAAAAAATCCTGCGTGAAAAAGTAAAATTCGTGTTAACTTGTTAAATTACTGTATAATTTTGATTTTTTCGCAGGATTTTTGTTAAGAAACCCGAATTATAACAATAACATACTGTTTTGGAGGCTTAGTTAATGAAGCGTAAAAATTACACAACCTTTGCTGCTATTCATCTAGGCTCGGAGATGCTCAGTATGCAGATTACCGAATATCACAATACCGAAAGGTATAAGGTTATTGAGTGCTGCAACCGACGCATTCGCCTGGGTGAGGCAACTTTTAAAAATAAAATAATTCCTTTCCCGCTGGTTTCCGAAATCTGCGAAATTCTTATCGGCTTCAAGCGTCTGATGAAGGAATACGGGGTCGAGGAATATGTTATGCAGGCAACCACTGCTGTGCGTGAGGCCAGCAATCAGGTTTTTCTGCTGGATCAGATTTATAACAAAACCGGTCTTGTGGTCGATGTTGTTGATATGCCGAAGGAGATTTATACAAAATTTGTAGCCATCCGTAATACGCTGAAGGCAGAAAAAATTTCTACCGAACGTGAAGGCATGCTGATGATGGATATTTCCTCCGGCGGTTTGGGTGTAACGCTGGTGCGCGATGAAAAAATCTGCTATCAGGGCAATTTCCACATCGGTATCATCCGTATTAAGGAAAGCTTTGAGCGCAACCGCCGTGAAAGCATGCATTTTAACAAGGCGCTGACGGAATTTCTCAGCAGTACAATCGGTCCGGTAAGAAACGAGCTGGGTGACAGCAAGGTGCGTTATCTGGTGCTTTCCGGTACAGAAACCGAGCTTTTGCTGCGCATGCTGGGACTTGATGAGCAGCAGAAGGTGCATCGCATCAAGGCAGCGGATTTCCATGCCTTTTTCGATAGTATGCGTCAGATGAGCCTGCCGCAGCTGATTCAGGTATATAAGCTGCCGGAAAATGTTGCGGAGCTTGTGCTGCCTACGGTGCTGCTGTATGAACAGCTGCTGCATCTGATTCCCGCCAAGGAAATTATTATTACGGCAGACCGCTTTATCGACGGCATCCAGCTGTTGCATATCGGCAATAAAACGAATCCTGTAATGCGTAAGGAGCTGGAGCAGGAGCTTATCAGCCTTTTCCATACTATCGGCAGCCGTTATCTGTATGATAAGAAGCATGCCCAGCAGGTGGAGCGTCTGTCGCTGATTATTTTCGATAAAATTGCCAAGGCTTACGGCATGGGTGAGCATGAGCGCCTGCTTTTGCGTGCAACCTGCATTTTGCATGATATAGGCAAATACATCTGCATGCGCAGTCACTCTATCTACACCTATCAGCTGATTATGTCTACGGATATTATCGGCCTGAGCGAGAAGGATAAGAAAATCGTAGCGCTGGCGTCGTATTATCATGCCAACAGGTTGTTTGACAAGACCAATACGCGTGCTCCGCAGGTGGAAAAAGAGCTGGTGCCGGTTGTAGCCAAACTGGCTGCCATTGTGCGTCTGGCCGATGCCTTAGACCGCAGTTATATGCAAAAAATCCACAGCTGCACTGTAACGCTGAAGGATAATAAGCTGAAGGTTCTGGCAGCAAGTAAAGAGGATTTAACGTTGGAAATCTGGACATTTGATGATAAATCAACTTTCTTTGAGGAAGTTTTTGGTATTGAACCGATTTTGGAACGGGTGAATAAGTAATGGAAAAATTAGATTTGACAAAGCCTGAGTATTTTTATAACCGCGAGCTGAGCTGGCTGAAATTTAATCTGCGCGTGCTGAAGGAAGCAATGGTTAAGGACACACCGCTGCTGGAGCGCCTGAAGTTTATCGCCATTTCGGCCTCTAACTTAGATGAATTTTTTATGGTGCGCGTAGCCAGTTTGTGGAGCAATTTTGACAGCGGCGTAGAAAAGCGCGATGCCTCCGGAATGTCGGTGCATGAGCAGCTGGTGGCTATTTCGCAGGCAGCGCATGAGCAGGTGCGCACTCAGACAAAATCGCTGATTGCGCTGATGGCAGAAATGGATGCGGTGAAGCTGCATTTCCGCCGCGTTAAGGATTTGAGCGAGCTGGGCAAGGACTGGTTGGAGGAATATTACCGTGAGGTTGTTTTCCCGGTATTGACGCCGATGGCGGTAGATGCTTCGCGTCCCTTCCCGTTTTTGGCCAATAAAACACTGAATCTTGCTGTTGAGCTGATTAAGGCCGACGGCGAGCACAGCATGGGCCTGATTCAGGTGCCGAGCGTGCTGGACCGCATTGTGGAGGTTGAGCCTGAGGGCAAGCGAACCTTCGTATTTTTGGAGGATATTATCGCCAGCCATTGCCACGATTTGTTCAAGGGCTGCCATATTCTGGATATGGTGTCCTTCAGAGTAACGCGTGACAGTGACCTTGACTTGGAAGAGGATGACAGCGTTGACCTGATGAAAGAGGTTGAGGAATCGCTGCGTAAGCGTAAGCGCGGCGCTGCGGTTCGCTTGGAAATCTTCAAAACGAATAATAATCGTATCAAAAAATTTCTGGAGGAAAATCTGGATGTTACGGAGATGGAGGTTTATGAAATCAACGGACCTCTGGACCCGACCTGCTTCTTTAAATTTATCGGTATGAAGGGCATGTGGCCGTGGCTGTATGAGCCCTTTGTGCCGCAGCGTCCGCTGGAGCTGCCGGATGACAGCGATTTGTTTGCCGCTATCCGTGCCAACGATATTTTGCTGCATCACCCCTACGAAAGCTTTGACCCGGTAGTTAAGCTGGTGAGCGATGCTGCCGATGATCCGCAGGTGCTGGCGATTAAGCAGACGCTGTACCGTGTGAGCGGCAACAGTCCTATCGTTGCTGCGCTGGCGCGTGCTGCGGAAAACGGCAAGCAGGTAACCGTACTGGTAGAGCTTAAGGCACGTTTTGATGAGGAAAACAATATCCTCTGGGCGCGTCGACTGGAAAAAGCAGGCTGCCACGTTATCTATGGCTTGGTCGGCTTAAAGACGCATGCCAAAATTATTCTTATCGTGCGCAAGGAGGATAACGGTATTAAGCGTTATCTGCATCTGGGCACAGGCAACTACAACGACAGCACCGCAAAATTATACACCGACCTTGGCCTGATGACGGCGAACGATGAGTTCGGGAGCGATGCTTCGGCTTTCTTCAATCTGCTCAGCGGCTACAGCGAGCCACCGGTTTGGAATAAGCTAGTTATGGCACCGCTGGGACTGCGCGAGAAAATCTATGCGCTGATTGATAATGAAATTGCTATGGTGCGTGCCGGTCGTGAGGGACATATCATCGCCAAGATGAACTCGCTGATTGACCAGCCCGTAATCCAGAAGCTGTACGAGGCTTCTGCCGCAGGTGTGCATATTGACCTGATTGTGCGCGGTATCTGCGGCCTGCGCACGGGCATCGAAGGCATCAGCGACAATATCACGGTCCGCAGCATTGTCGGTCGTCAGCTGGAGCACAGCCGTATCTTCTGGTTTGCCAATGGCGGCGAGGAGCAGCTGTATCTTTCCAGTGCCGACTGGATGCCGCGTAACCTTAATGACCGCGTAGAGCTGTTCTTCCCGGTAGAAACAGAGGAGCATATCCATCGCATCAAGGCGCTGCTGGATTTGTATCTGCGCGATAACGTGGGCGCACATATGATGCAGTCTAACGGCAGCTATCGCCGTGTACGCAATAAGCTGGAGCCTGTGAGCGCACAAAGCACCTTGTACGAGATGGCGCAGCTGGCAGTGACTGCCGATAAGCTGCCGATGGAAAAGCGTCTGCAGCCTGTATTCAGCCGCAGATAATAGTGCCGCATTATATTTATCAAGGATTACAGGCTAAGAAAGACTTATATTTTAATTGCTTACTTAAATCCTTATATTGATATTATGTGCTTAAGTTGTTATAATTAGTAACAAGAGCAGAGGGGGATTAAAATGAGTAATTATGCTGTAACCTTGAATTATAATTGCCATTATGGCTATGTAGAATATAACGAAGTGGATAAGACTGCCGTAGTAACCTTGCCAGAGGCTGTTGCTGAAGCTAAGGCTGCTGTCGAAAAGTATCTGGCAACTCCGTTGAGCCTGGATGTGCCGCAGGGTGATACTATCCGTGATTTTGCTACGATAACGCTGGAGCCGCTTTCCAGTAAGGAGGCGTTTCAGGTAGCGCTCACCCGTCTTTGGGGTAAAACCGGCGTGCGTGTTGAATGGAGCATGCCTCCGGGAATGGCGGACGATATCGCCGCTGAGGTGTTGGCAGAAGCACATTAACTGCTGATTATTTTAGGGCAGACTCTTTATGTAGCAGAGTCTGCCCTTTTGTTTATATAATTTGTGTGAAGAATAGGAGAAATGCAGATGCTGGATATCAACAAATTACGCAATGCTTACAATGTTATTCACCGTATGAGCCAAAACAGACATCCTTTTGCCGAGGAGGAGCTTTCACTGGAGGTTGTACAGAGCGCGCAGGTTCAGGAGGCGCTTGCCGATGCCGCAGAGGTTATTGCTGTTTACGGCAAGATTATGAATCTGGTGTCGCAGAGCACGAGCTTTAAGGTTGCCCCCAAAACTCCTAAGGCAGTTAAAAGCAGCTTTGTTGTGGAGCAGGATGACCTGAGCAGGCTGCAGCCTATGACTGAAGCTACCAATATCACAAAGCTTGTAAAATATATTAATGATACCTTTGCAGATAAGGAAATGCATAATCTTACTACGGTAGAGCTTGGCAGATGGTTGGAACATACAGGTTATCTGCAGTTGCCGGAAGATGGGCGCAATAAAATTCCGACAGAAAAGGGTTCTGAGTTGGGTATTGTTACCGAAAAGCGTGTAAGACAAGCTACCGGAGAAATTTATTATATTAACTTTTATCCGCAGGCAGCGCAGCAGTTTATTTTTGATAATCTGCCTGCTGTGGCGGAGTTTTTGGCAAAGGAAAAAGAGGAGAAGCTTGCTGACGCATAACTTGCTGTTTCCGCATTGCCAGTAGACTGTTTTTGCGGTATAATATTTAATACAGCTTGGGCGGAAAGGCTTGAGTTCTGCCTGAGCTGTTGTTATGGTTCCGTAGCTCAGTAGGATAGAGCAACCGCCTCCTAAGCGGTAGGTCGCCAGTTCGATTCTGGCCGGGATCACCAGTAACCATGCGGTTTTCCAAATTCTGGAAAGCCGCTTTTTTCGTTTCCGCACCTTATTGACACCTTATTTTCAAATTTAGATAAAAATAAGGTATTTTTTGGTAAGTGTGTTTTTACGGTTGTCTATTTGATGCTTGCGCATTAACGTAAAAAGAAAGTTTACAACATGATATGCAAAAATGGAGTAAGGAAGAATTTGTTGATTTTATGATACAATTAAATCAACGTTATACATGGATGTGGTAATATTACTTGAAAATAACTTGCCCCTTGGCAGTTCATGCCAAGGGGCGTAGCAGCAAATCTATTATTTCAGATACGGAAGCAGCTTTTCTATTAGGCGATATACCTCTGTTCCCGGCGTGGATTGAGAAGCCTTCTTGCCTTTATTAATATTGGCAAGCTTCTTGGCATTGTTAATAGCCTGCTCCATATAAGGTTCCAAAAGCTGGTACATATCAGACCTGTTTTTCTTATATTCACTTGTGTTTAATTTGGCCAGGCATGAACTGAGCTTTGCCCAATATTCCTGACGATGTAAATTTGAGTGAATAAACGAGAAATGCAGCAGGAACCATAGTTCAATGCATTGATTTGACCAAAGCGCGTGATAAGTAGTTTCTTCGTTACTATAAGTACGGCAAAGGTCGACAACCTTATCAATGTTTTGCGCAGGAAAATCGTCAGTATCATAGACAATCCATACGTGCTTATAGATATTGGAGCTTTTGGCAACTTTTTGTTTTACTTTCTGTAAAAGGTTGAGAGTATTATCACCTACACCGATGATATCTAACTGCACTCTGCCGTGATATTTGCTGTTGATAGTGTTTTTGACACCTTGGAAGTAAGCCGGCTCTGTGCTTATGCCATCGGTAGTTATAAGATGATACTCAGGCTGAATCTTTTTGGGAGTGTCACGTCTGGGTTTAAGCCAGGATTTCTTCAAGTCGCCTTTTTTCGGAGGTTTTAAGCTCATTGCCATTCACCATCCTTCAGCATATTCTGCAAGTATGGGTCTGCGCCGTAACGTCCTTCAAGATACTGCTTGTCATAAGCTGCGGTATTGTTGATACGCTCGTTATTTTCTTTGCGAATCTCATAGAGCGAGTACAGCTCACTGCTGTGGTTATCTCCTTCAGCGGCAAACCAAATCTCGTCACGGCGGTAAACAGTGTTTTTCATAGTTGCTATATCGTGAGAGGTGAAGATTAGTTGCGCTCCATGCGTATTTAGCTTAGGATTTTTAAACAGAGCTATGATGTAACGCAGCAGCTTCGGATGAAGATTGGCATCTAATTCGTCAATAACTGCTAGCCGGCCTTCTGCTAAAGCAATCAGTAGTATCGGCAATGCTGCAATGAGCTTTTTAGTACCATCGGATTCATCTTTATAGGATAACTCGTAGGTTTTTCCATGCAGTGTTCTTTGCATGATGAGTTGTTTGCTATCGTTGTCGTAGCGATAGCCGTTGATGTCAATACCCATGTCATTTAAAGCACTGATAATTTGCCGGCATATGGTTTTGTTATTAGACAGCATTATCTGTAATTCAGCTTCAGGATTAGCATAGCTGCGGATAATGCAGCTTTCAAGCCATTTTTGAGCGTCATTGATAGCAGGGATATCATAGTTGATTGCCAAGAACGATAAGTAGGGCATCTTTGGATTTACATCTCTATTTATTGATGCTTTATTTATACTGGAGCCTAAAGTAATAACTTTTTCTTCTCGGTCAAAAACATGGGCGGTGCGTTTGCCGCCTATTTTTTTTCTGTCCAGTGCTTCGGCAATGATTTCATCATGAAGCATAGAAAGGTAATAGCGGTACTCATATCCGTTGGTACGGAAGTAAAGTAGAAATTCTGTAGGCTCACTAGAGGTTTTTTCATCAAACAGGAAGGGCGTGCAAGATACTTTTTGCTGTACTATAAGCTTAGTACGAGTTTTTTCCATATCGTAGATAGGTTTTACTACGGTGGAGATAAGGCAGGTTAAAGCCTGCAGCATATTTGTTTTACCGCCACCATTAGGTCCATAGATAGCTGCTACGGGTAGAAGGTTACTAGCTGGCTTACAGTCAATAATATTTTCGGCAAACTCAGGTAGGTTAGCTGCCTGCATATCGAAGACAGTTTCATCTTTATAGGATCTGAAATTTTTAAATGAAAATTGGCAGAGCATGAAATCAACTCCTTTCATGCTCATTGTAACATTAAAAACGCCAAAAATCAATTTTATAAGCCTATTTTAGAAAATATTTTACTGAAAATAGCATATAAAATCAAAAAAATGGCGTTGTTAGCTGGAGCGTTATCTTCTTATATATTCCTTGACTACAAGTAAACTGAAGTTATATCTTTGCAGCAGTTCATTTATTGTGTTCTTTAGGTAAACTGTATCCTGTCAGATTAGAGGTAACTAGAGTCTGTCAAGATAGCTTACAGAGTTTAAAATGATAAGTAGTGTGAGCAGATAACACTAAAGGCGTTTTACCTGACTGCGGTAGAACGCCTTTAAAAATCCCCGAATTACTTATTCACCTTCGCCATAAACTTTTCATTATCAATAATAAAACGCTCATGCGTACCCTTACCGATAACGCCCTTGCTGTCAGCAGCACTCACCTCAAAGGTCAGCTTGCGTCCGTCAACCGCAGTCAGCTTAGCGGTAGCGGTAACACTGTCGCCCATAGCGGTAGCGCGGTCATGTGTAATATTCAGGCTGATGCCTACACTGCCGCTGCCCTCCTCCAGATGAGCATTGACTGCGGCGCAGGCAGCCTCCTCCATCAGTGCGCACATAGCAGGAGTCGCAAAAACAGCCAAAGAGCCGCTTTTCATAGTAGCGGCAATATTAGCCTCGGTTACGGTTACATTAGCGGTGCCGGTAAGTCCGGTATGTAAATTTGTCATGCTTAATACCCTCTTTCAATAATCAAATCATACGCTTATATCATAAAGTATTATCGTTCTGCTGACAAGTCCTAAATGCAAGGATAAGAATTTTTTGCCTGTATATTGCAGGAATTGTTTACTTAGCGCCGAATTATAACAATATAAGCAAAAATGAAATGATGGCTGGAGGTGTAGAACCATGGCTTTAGAATTTAACAAAACCTCGTATTTGAAGATTTATACAGGTGAGGATGTTCTCTTTGAGGATATTCCGCTTTATAAAGCAATCCTGCGTGAAGCACGCTCTTTGGGCCTTGCCGGCGGTACTGTTATCAAGGGTATTGAAGGCTATGCTAGCAAGGTGCGCGGTGTCGGCCGTGCTGTCAGCACATTTATTAGCGGCAATGCCAATTTTCCGGTTATTGTGGAGCTGGTAGATAAAAAGGAAAACCTCGAAAAGATTCTGCCGTTTCTGGAAAAGAACGCTACCCATGCTCTGGTGGTTATGGGCGAGGCCGATTACCTGGTAACCGATTTTATGCGCAAGGCAGAGAGCTACAAGGATATCAACAACGGCTCACCGGAGCCAAGCTACCTGCGTAAGCAAAAGGAACAACAGCAATAAGCTGATAAACCGCAGTAAAAAAATGAGGCTGCGGTTTTTTTATGGGATATAATAAGGAGGAGAATTTATGTATGATGTAGCTATTATCGGTGGCGGTCCTGCCGCAATTTTTGCCGCCTATGAGTTTGTGCTGAAGTATCCGCAGCTGAAGGTTATTATGCTGGAGGCCGGCAATACGATTGAAAAGCGCTTCTGCCCGCTGGCAGCCAAGAAGGTTGACCACTGCATTAACTGCAACCCCTGCAGCATTATGCGCGGCTTTGGCGGTGCCGGTGCTTTTTCGGACGGCAAATATAATTTTACGACGGAATTCGGCGGCTGGCTGAACGAATATCTGCCGGAGGACAAGGTTATCGAGCTGATTGATTATGTTGATGAGCTGAACTGCCGTCATGGTGCTCCCGGTGAATATTTTTCTACCAAGAACAGCAAAATAGGCGTGCAGGCGCTGAAATACGACTTGCATCTGCTGAACGCCAAGGTACGCCATCTGGGTACGGAAAATAATCTGGTGATTATGGAAAACATCCATAAATTTTTGGAGGATAAAATTGAAATCCGTTGCAATACTGCGGTTGAAGAAATCTGCCGCCAGGAGGACGGAACCTTCGTGCTGGAGCTCAACAAGGGCGAGGCAGTGCCGTGCAAGTATCTGATTGCCGCTCCCGGCCGCGCCGGTGCGGAATGGTACACAGAGCAGTGCGCCAAGATGGGCCTTGATTTTATCAATAATCAGGTGGATATCGGCGTGCGTGTGGAGGTGCCGGCAGAGGTGTTCAAGCATATCACCGACGAGGTGTATGAAGCAAAAATTTTGTACCGCACCTCGCTTTATAATGACGTTGTGCGTACCTTCTGCATGAATCCCTACGGCTATGTGGTAGCGGAAAATACGGACGGCATTATTACGGTTAACGGCCACAGCTACCGCGACCCCAAAATGCACAGCAAGAACACCAACTTTGCGCTTTTGGTGAGCAGCAAGTTCACCGAGCCCTTCCACGAGCCTCTGCAGTACGGCAAGCGTATCGCTTCCTTCTCCAACATGCTTGGAGGCGGCGTGCTGGTGCAGCGCTTCGGCGATCTGGTGAAGGGCAGACGCACGAATGAGAAGCGTATGCTCAAGAGCTTTACCAAACCGACGCTCAGTGCAACGCCGGGAGATTTAAGTTTGGTCTTGCCTAAACGCCATCTTGATGATATTATTGAAATGATTTATGCTTTGGATAAGATTGCTCCCGGTATGGCGAATGCGGATACGCTGCTTTACGGCGTAGAGGTAAAATTCTACAGCGCACGCCTCGAGCTGGACAGCAATCTGGAAACCAAGGTTGCGAATATGTTTGCGGTAGGCGACGGTGCCGGTATTACACGCGGATTATCGCAGGCGAGTGCCAGCGGTGTCTGGGCGGCGCGCGTCATTGGTGCCCGTGCCTGCGGACAGAAGAATTAAGGAAGGTGCCTTTTTAGATGAATTTTGAGTTTTTTGCGTTTCTGGTATTTATGTCTTTCGTTTCCTTTGCGGTAGCCTTTTTGGCTTATGGCATGGTAGTGCGCTTTATGGGTAAGGACGGCTTCCTCGCCCGCATGGGACAGATTATCCTGGTGCCTGCATGTATCGTTATCTATGACTTTATCACGATGGCTGCACCGCAGAGCTACCGTTATGTTATCGGCAGTATTCCGCTGGTGCTGATTGCCGGCATTGCGATTTATTTCCGCTTTGTGAAGGGCGAAAACTTTGCCGAGGCTAAGGAGCAATCTCCTTCCGAGCTGGCAAAGCTGGCTGACGAGCCGAAAAAATTCAGCAAGAAATCTGCCCGCATCCACGAAAAAAGAAAAAATCGCGGTCGCGAGTAATTTAAGCAGGAATTTTTGCGCTAAGGCAGAATATATAACGTAAGAAGAAAAAAAGCCTCTTCTTGTAGAAAATATAATAAATAAATTACAACATGTGCATTATTATGGAGGTGCGTTGTTATGTTTAAAAAGATTCTTGTTCCTGTAGACGGTAGTGAAGGCTCCTGGAGAGCACTGGATACTGCTGTAGAGCTTGGCAAAAAGTTTGGCGGCGAACTGCATGTAATCAATGTAATCCAACCATATAATAATGCTGCTTTGCTGGCAGTGCCTCTGGATCATGCAACTGTAAGTCAGGGCAACAGTGAGCTGGAGAAAATCGGTGACAAGGTTCTCGAAATGGCGCAGGAGCGCTTGAGCACCTACGAAGGCGAAACCAAATTCAGCCTGGAGGTTGGCCATCCGTCCGAACGCATCATTGCTATGGCTAAAAAGACCGGCGCAGATGCAATCATTATCGGCAGCCGTGGCCTTTCCGGTATTGCTGAATTCTTCCTTGGCAGCGTAAGCTCTAAGGTTGCTCAATATGCAAATGTACCTGTGCTGATTGTAAAATAAAATGCTGAAACGCATTCTTGTGCCTATTGACGGTACGGAGCATTCCTGGAGAGCATTGGAATATGCCTGTGAGCTTGTAAGCTATACGCGTGGTTCGCTGGTGGTTATGACGGTGGTTTCCGGCAGAATGAAACAGCATATTGTGGAATTTGGAAGCGATTGCCTGTATGCTCAGATGGGTGATGAAGTGCTTGATGCCGCACATGCGATTCTCAGCGGCAAGAACATTGACTGCACCTATTTGCTGGAAAACGACAACGATATTGCCGAAAGCATCCTGCGCGCGGTAGGTGAGCAAGATTGTGACGGTATCGTGCTGGGCAGCAGAGGCATGGGAGTTTTGGAAGGCTTGTTCCGCAATAGTGTCAGCAGCGTCATAGTGGAAAACGCTGATGTGCCTGTGACAATTGTTAAGTAAATATGCAAAAAATTAACGAGTACGCCGGGGTTCGTCCTGTGCGTACTCGTTTTGTTATGCTTATAATTTGCTTTGGCTGATGAAGCCGAGAAACTCCTTGACGTAGCTTGGCAGCAGATAATTTTTGCGGTAGATGAGGTAGAGGCTGCGTTCGGAAAAAGCCTGCGGCAGCTCGAAGGCCAGCAAACGTTTTTCCTGCAGAAAGTTGTGTGCCGCCTTTTCCGAGATAATGGAAATGCCCATGCCGCCGGCGACAAGGTTTTTGATGGTTTCCTGATCGTTGACGCGGGCAATAATCTGCAGCTCGTCCTCGGAAATACCGCTGTGCGCCAGAAAGTTATCGGCCATTTTTTTGCTGCCGCTGCCCTTTTCGCGCAGAATCAGCGGCTCGCGCAAAAGCTCCGGCAGTATATTTTCCTTTTGCTGCTTATAGCGCAGAAAATGCTCGTTGACCGGGGTGATGACTACCATGCGGTCGCGGCAGAAGGGCTGGCAGCAGAAGTCGCTGTCCTCGCAGCTCATGCCGATAAAGCCAAGGTTGAACAGTCCGTCCTTCAGGCCGTTGATGATGCCTTGACTGTCGCTCTGATGAATGATGAAGTAAATATCCTGATGCAATTTGCCGAAGTCCGCCAAAAGCTGCGGCAGGATATAAGCTGAGGGGATGGTGGAGGCGCCGAGGTGGATGATGCGCCGGCTTTCGATGGAGCAGGCCTGAATCATGCGCTCCTTCAGCTCCAGAATATTCAGCGCGTATTCGTAAAGCTCGCGTCCCTTGGGTGTTATCTGCAGGCTTTTGGTGGTACGCAGAATGAGCTTGGTGTTAAGCTCGCTTTCCAGCTGGTGGATATGCGTGCTGACGGTGGACTGCGATACGAAAAGCTTGCCTGCAGCCTGCGTGAAGCTTTCCTCCTGCACTACGGTGACAAAGCTTTGCAGCTGTTTAAAGTCCATGGGCGAGCACCTCTTTCAATGCTTGCAGGGCAACATTGACTTCCTCTGCAGTATTGTGCCAACCGAAGGAAAAGCGCAGTGTGCCCGTGGGATAGGTTTCGAGCGTTTTGTGAGCGTTGGGGGCGCAGTGCAGGCCTACGCGCGTAGTAATGGCGTATTTGTCCGCTAAGATGAAGGCCAGCTCTGCTATATCTGTTATATCTGTACTGATAGAAACAACACCTACGCGTTCGCTGCAGTTCCTTTTGCCGACGATGCGCAATAAGTTTTGTGCTTCTAATTGCTGCAGTCCGTCTAAAAACTGCTGCGTAAGCGTCAGCTCGTGCATGCGGATTTTATCAATGCCCTGCTGCTGCATCCATGTAATAGAAGCATGCAGACCGGCGATGCCCGGCAGGTTGAGCGTGCCTGCCTCGAATTTATCGGGCATGAAGCGGGGAGTGTGCTCCGTATGGCTGAGGCTGCCGGTGCCGCCGACAATGAGCGGTGTTATTTCGTCAATAATGCTTTCGCGCAGCACAAAGCCGCCGATGCCTTGAGGTGCCAGGAGTCCCTTGTGCCCCGTAAAGGCGAGAGCGTCGATGTGCATTTCCTGCATGTTGATGGGAACGACGCCGGCGCTTTGCGCACTGTCGACGATGAATTTCAGCTTGTGCTTGTGGCAGAAGCTGCCGATTGCTGCCAAGGGCTGCAGCGTGCCGCAGACATTGCTGGCGTGCGTCATGATGATTGCTTTGGTGTTGGGGCGCACAAGCTGCGGCAAAGCGTCTAAACGCAGTGCACCATCTGCGTCGCAGGGGATGCGGCTGAAGGTGATGGCATCGGTGGGAGCGTTGTCAGTCGTAAGCTCTGTGCCGATTTGCTGGAGCGGACGCATGACGGCGTTGTGCTCCATTGCGGTAACAAGCACATGGTCGCCGCTGTGCAGCAGTCCTTTGATGATGATATTCAGGCTTTCGGTAATGTTCTTCGTCAAGACAACATTTTTGCTGTCCTCGCCGCCGAAAAAACGGCAAAGCTGCTCGCGGGTGGCAAAAACAAGGTCCTCGCTGCTTGCAGCGCAGGTACCGCGGCTGATGTTGGTGCCTGCATGTGTAATATATTGATAAACTGCGTCAGCAACTGTCTGTGGCTTGGGAAAGGTGGTGCTGGCGTTGTCGAGATAAATTTGCTGCATTTTCCGTACCTCCTCATGTTACGCTTATTCTATCATATAATTATCTGAAAAGCTAATAAATCAATCAGCTTTATCTATAAATGATATTGGTATAAGCATGTGGGCTATGATATACTTTTGTCGAAGAAATATTTTGGGGAGGCTTTTTATGAAAAATGAACAAGTAACGATTGTTGCAACAGGTGCGGTTATCGGTCTGGTGGCAGCAATGCTGGTGTTTTTCGGCAATCCGGCCAACATGGGCCTGTGTATTGCCTGCTTTTTGCGTGATACTGCCGGCGGTTTGGGACTGCATGCCGCTAAGGCTGTGCAGTACATCCGTCCGGAAATCAGCGGTCTGGTGCTGGGCACCTTGGCTGCAGCTTATATGCACGGCGAGTTTTCGCCGAAGGGCGGCAGCTCTCCGCTGACACGTTTTGTGCTGGGCTTTTTTGCGATGATCGGTTGTCTGATGTTTTTAGGCTGTCCGTTCAGAATGCTGCTGCGTATTGCCGGCGGTGACTTGAACGCTGTTGTCGGTCTGGTTGGCTTTGCGGCAGGCATTTATGCCGGGATTTTCTTTCTGAACCATGGCTACAGCCTGAAGCGTACCTATAAAATGACGGCAGCGGAGGGCAGCATTATGTCGGTGATTGCCGTTGTACTGTTGGTGCTGCTCGTTGCCGCACCGGCCTTCATCCACTTTACCAAGGCGGGCGGCGGCCCCGGTGCCAAGCATGCGGCTGTTGCTGTGAGCCTGATTGCTGCAGTAGCAGTCGGTTATCTTACGCAGCGCACACGCTTCTGCATGATTGCCGGTATCCGCGATTTTATTCTCTTTAGAGAAACTAAAATGCTGTGGGGTTTTGTGGCTGTTGTTGCGGCAGCTGCTGCCTGCAATGTTGTGCTGACCTCCGTAACCGGCGGTGCCTTTTTCAAGGTTGGCTTTGCGGCGCAGCCTATTGCGCACACCGATGCGCTGTGGAACGTGCTGGGACTTTTCTTGGCGGGTTTTGCCTGCGTACTCTTGGGCGGTTGCCCGATGCGTCAGCTGGTGCTGTCCGGCGAAGGTAACTCCGACAGCGCAGTAACTTTGCTGGGCTTTATCGTGGGTGCGGCCTTTGCGCATAACTTCGGTCTGGCATCCAGCGGCAAAGGTCCTACTGCCAACGGTCAGATTGCTGTTGTTATCGGTATTGTTGTTGTTACTGTGATTGCTTATCTGAATACATATAAAAAGTGAGGAAACGCTATGAAAACTATTGATGCAAGAGGACTTTCCTGTCCCGAACCTGTTATCCTGACGCGTCAGGCGATGATGAGCGGCGAGGCTGCTTATGAGGTAATCGTGGATAATAATACCTCCAAGGAAAATGTAACACGCTACGCACAGCATCAGGGCTATAAGGTTGCGGTAACGGAGCAGGACGGCGAATTTACTCTGTCCCTGAGCAAATGATGCAGTATATTGCAACGTTCTTTTCGCACTTCGGTGCGGTGCGCTTTCAGCATCTGTGCACGGAGCGCGGCTGGCAGGCGCAGGTGCGTCCTGTGCCGCGCAGCCTGAGCAGCAGCTGTGGTACCTGCGTATTTTTTAAAACAGAGGCACTGGAAGATGCAGCGTCCCTGCAGACACCGGAGCTGGAGCAGATAGTGCGTGAGCGGGAGGATGGCTACGAGGTTTTGTATACTGCTGCCGAATAAGCGGAGGTTTGAGCTATGGAAAACGAAATAAAGCTGACGAAGCTGGCGAGCTGTGCGGGCTGCGGTGCCAAGGTGGGTGCCGGTACGCTGTGCAATCTGCTGGCAGGCTTTCAGACGCATTATGATGCTAATCTTTTAGTTGGCTACGACAAAAGCGATGATGCCAGTGTTTATCGGGTGAGTGACGAGCTGGCGATTGTGCAGACAACGGATTTCTTTCCGCCGATTGTCGACAATCCGTTTATGTACGGACAGATTGCGGCGACGAACGCTTTGAGTGATGTTTATGCTATGGGCGGTGAACCGAAGCTGGCGCTGAATATCATGTGCATTCCCGAGAAGATGGACAAGGCAACCGTGCAGGAGATTTTGCGCGGCGGTTATGCCAAGGCCTATGAAGCAGGTGCAATTATCACTGGCGGCCACACCATTCACGGCGCGGAGCCGATTTACGGCTTGGCGGTGACAGGCTTTGTGAAGCCTGAAAATGTGTGGACGAACAGCGGCGCGCAGCCCGGTGACGTTTTGCTTTTGACGAAGCCTTTGGGCGTAGGCATTCTGACGACAGCGGCAAAGGCCGGCTTAGTAGAGCAGGAGCTGCTCGATAAGCTGTATGTGCAGATGAGTACGCTCAATAAATATGCGCATGATGTGCTTGTGAACTACAGAGTGCATGCCTGCACCGACGTGACAGGCTTTGCGCTTTTGGGACACAGTCTGGAGATGGCGCAGGGTAGCGGCGTTACCGTGCACCTGAAGGCGCAGGCTGTGCCCTATCACGAGGAAGCATACGAGATGGCGGATATGGGTTTTATTCCTGCCGGCGCCTATCGCAACCGTGATTTTGCCGAAGCAGGTGTGCGCGTGGTGGGAGCTGTCGCGCGTGCGCTGCAGGATATTTTTTACGACCCGCAGACGAGCGGAGGCCTGCTGTGTGCTGTTCCCGCGGCGGAGGCGGAAGCTTGTCTGGCAGAGCTGCGGGCTGTTGCTCCGAGCACGCGGATTATTGGCTATGTGACCGAAAAACTTGACAGTGCGATTTATCTGGAGGCGTAAATATTTTTAAGATGCTGCTTAACCGGCGGCATCTTTTTTCACATTTTATTTACGCAAAAATGCTGTATACATTTATGCAGATATTTTACAAACAAGGCTGAGTAGTGTATACTAATTATATAAACCGGAAAGTTTTTCCTGTAAAAATTAAGGTCAAGTAATTTTGTGATTTCAAGAAAGAAGGGAATCCAATGGTAAAAATGAAAACAATGGACGGCAACACAGCTGCTGCGTATATTTCCTACGCATTTACCGATGTTGCTGCAATTTATCCTATTACTCCGTCCTCACCGATGGCTGAGGTTGTCGATGAATGGGCTGCCCAAGGCAAAAAGAACATTTTCGGGCAAACCGTTAAGCTGATGGAAATGCAGTCTGAGGCAGGTGCCTCCGGCGCAGTTCACGGCTCTCTGCAGGCAGGTGCGCTGACTACTACCTACACCGCATCTCAAGGCTTGCTTTTGATGATTCCTAATATGTATAAAATGGCCGGCGAGCTGCTGCCCGCAGTTTTCCACGTTTCCGCACGTGCACTGGCAACAAGCTCTCTGTCTATCTTCGGTGACCACCAGGATGTTATGGCTACCCGTCAGACCGGCTTCGCATTGCTGGCTGAAGGCAGCGTACAGGAGGTTATGGATCTGGCAGGCGTAGCACATTTGAGTGCTATCAAAGGTCGCGTACCGTTCCTGAACTTCTTCGACGGCTTCCGTACCTCCCATGAAATCCAGAAGATTGAGGTTATGGATTATGCTAATCTTGAAAAGCTGCTGGATAAGGATGCGGTAGACGCATTCCGTAAACGCGGTCTGAACCCGGATAATCCTGTTATCCGCGGCACCGCACAAAACCCGGATATTTACTTCCAGACTCGTGAGGCTGTTAACACCTATTACAATGCTCTGCCGGAAATCGTAGAGGATTACATGGGCGAAATCAGCAAGCTGACCGGCCGTGAATATCATCTGTTCAACTACTACGGCGCTGAGGATGCAGAAGATATCATCATCATCATGGGCTCTGCTTCCGAAACTGTCCGCACTGTTGTTGAAAAGCTCAACGCAGAGGGCAAAAAGGTTGGCGTACTCGTAGTTCACCTGTATCGTCCGTTCAGCATCGAGCACTTCATGGGCGCAATTCCGCAAAGCGTAAAACGTATCGCTGTACTGGACCGCACCAAAGAACCGGGCGCTTTCGGCGAACCGCTGTATCTTGATGTACGTGCTGCCTTCTATGCAAGCGACCGCAAGCCTATGATTATCGGCGGCCGTTACGGCTTGGGCTCCAAAGATCTGCTGCCCGGCGATATCGTAGCTGTATTCGATAATCTGGCAAGTTCAGAGCCGAAAAACAACTTCACCATCAGCATCACTGATGATGTAACCAATACCTCTCTGCCGTGCGTAGCAGGCGTGGACGTAACTCCTGCAGGCACCAAGGGCTGCAAATTCTGGGGCTTGGGCAGTGATGGTACTGTCGGCGCCAACAAGAGTGCTATCAAAATCATCGGTGACCACACCGATATGTATGCTCAAGGCTACTTCTCCTACGACAGTAAAAAATCCGGCGGCGTAACTGTTTCCCATCTGCGCTTCGGTCATACTCCGATTATGGCACCGTACCTGATTGATGCTGCCGATTTTGTAGCTGTGCACAATCAGTCCTATGTTCATAAATATGATGTAACCGCAGGCCTGAAAAAGGGCGGCACCTTCCTGCTGAACTGCAACTGGAGCGCTGAGGACCTCGACGCACAGCTGCCCGGTCAGCTCAAACGCTACATCGCGAAGAACGATATCAAATTCTACATCATTGATGCTGTTAAGATTGCTCAGGAAATCGGTCTGGGCGGCCGCATCAACATGATTATGCAGTCTGCTTTCTTCAAGCTGGCTGATATTATTCCTCTGGCTGATGCTGTGAAATACCTGAAGGATGCTGTTGAGCATTCCTACGGCAAGAAAGGCCAGAACATTGTCGACATGAACAATGCTGCTATCGACAAAGGCATTGATGCTATTGTTGCTGTTGATGTTCCGGCAAGCTGGGCTGAGGCCGGCGATACTGCTGCCGAAGCTGCAACCGGCAACGAATTCGTTGACAAGCTGCTCGTTCCGATGAACAAGCTGGAAGGCGACAAGCTGCCGGTAAGCGCTTTTGCTGATTATGCAGACGGCACCTTCCCGAGCGGTACTGCCGCTTATGAAAAACGCGGCATCGCTATCGACGTACCGGAATGGCAGATGGACACCTGTATCCAATGTAACCAGTGCGCCTTCGTTTGCCCGCATGCTGCTATCCGTCCGGTTCTCATGACCGAGGAAGAAGCTGCCAAGGCTCCGGCAACTCTGCCGAGCAAGCCTGCTATCGGCGCTAAAGGCCTGATGTTCGGCATTAGCATCTCCCCGCTGGATTGCACCGGCTGCGGCAACTGCGCTCAGGTATGCCCGGCTCCGAAAGCCAAAGCTCTCGTTATGAAGCCGCTCGATACTCAGCTTGATAAAGCTGCTGCATGGGAATACAGCCAGAAGGAGGTTGCTCCGAAGGCAAATCCGCTCAACAAGAAGACCATGAAGGGTATTCAGTTCGAGCAGCCGCTGCTTGAGTTCAGCGGTGCGTGCGCAGGCTGCGGCGAAACTCCGTATGCTAAGCTCGTAACCCAGCTGGTTGGTGACCGTATGATGATTGCCAATGCAACAGGCTGTACCTCTATCTGGGGTGCATCCGCTCCGTCCATGCCGTATACCAAAAACTGCAAGGGTCATGGTCCGAGTTGGGCAAACTCCCTCTTCGAGGATAACGCTGAATATGGCTTAGGCATGTTTCTGGGCGTTAAACAATCCCGTGAGCGTGTAGAAGAAATGGTAAAGGCTATGCTGGAAGGCGAGCTGCCTGAGGATCTCAAGGCTGCGCTGACCGATTGGCTGGAGCATGTCAACGACAGCGAAGGCACTCGTGAACGTGCCGAAGCGCTGACTGCTGCACTGGAAAAATATAAAGACAACTGTGATAAATGCGCTGCTCTGTATGACGAAAAGCAATTCTTCGTTAAACGCAGCCACTGGATCTTCGGCGGTGACGGCTGGGCTTATGATATCGGCTACGGCGGTCTGGACCATGTACTGGCATCCGGCGAAAATGTCAATGTCATGGTATTCGATACCGAGGTATATTCCAATACCGGCGGTCAATCCTCCAAATCTACTCCGACTGCGGCAATCGCTAAATTTGCTGCCAGCGGCAAAAAGACCAAGAAGAAAGACCTTGGCATGATGGCTATGAGCTATGGCTATGTATATGTTGCACAGGTTGCTATGGGCGCCGACAAGAACCAGACTCTGAAGGCAATTGCCGAAGCAGAGGCTTATGATGGTCCGTCCCTGATTATTGCTTACGCACCTTGCATTAACCACGGCCTGAAGGTTGGCATGGGCTGCAGCCAGCTCGAAGAAAAACGTGCTGTTGACTGCGGTTACTGGGCAACCTACCGCTTCAATCCGGAACTGAAGGAGCAAGGCAAGAATCCGTTCATTCTGGACAGCAAAGAGCCTACCGCAAACTTCCGTGACTTCCTGATGGGCGAAGTTCGTTTCAGCTCCCTGCAGAAGATGTTCCCGGATACTGCGGAAGCATTGTTCGAGAAGACCGAGAAGGACGCTATGACTCGTTTGGACGGCTACAAAAAGCTGGCAGGCAAGGAATAAAATTCTTGCTTAATAAAAAATAAGCCGTGCTGCGTAAGCGGCACGGCAAAAAAAAATAAAATTATTAAACTGACCTTCTGAAGTTAGACTTAAAAATCTAATTTTAGAAGGTTGATTTTTTATTAAAAAAAATTACTTTCAAAAAGATTTTGGTAGATTGCAAGTGCAAATTGAACAAGATTTATCAAGCAACTATATCAGTGG
>ERZ780223.210-NODE-210-length-69533-cov-7.204381_pt1 | contig 69533 bp, 73 predicted proteins | sample MGYA00511016_ERZ780223 | MGnify/ENA primary metagenome ERZ780223 (study PRJEB29588, sample SAMEA2159032) | human gut metagenome | biome: human gut; feature: human-associated habitat; material: faeces | place: Denmark | collected 2008/2010 ... | reverse complement strand
CAAATGAAAAGCGCCCATACAAATCATTTTATATGATTTGATGGGCTTTTTTTATTTTGGAAAGGAGGCAATCATGAAGAAAAATCGTAGAATTGTCATGCCGTTGCTTGTGTTTATTCTAGTGATTGGTGGATGGGAATTATATGTTCGTGCATTTGATATTTCACTTTATATTTTGCCTAGTCCATCAAAAATTATCAGTGCACTTATTGAGAATATGGATATTTTGATGCAACATTCGCTTGTTACATTGGAAGAATCTGTTTTAGGTCTATTGATTAGTACTTTCTTTGCGATTGTGATTTCCATTGGCATGGATTTATCCAAAACATTTAAGACAAGTATTTATCCATATTTGATTGTGACACAAACCGTTCCTATTATGGTTTTAGGACCTTTGTTTTCAATTTGGTTTGGATTTGATTTGTTGCCTAAAATCTTGATTGTTATATTTATGTGCTTTTTTCCTATTGCGATATCCTCTACGGATGCTTTGTCGCAAGTGAGTGAAAAAGAAATCAATTTATTAAAAAGTTTTGGTGCCAATCTATTTCAAATCTATAAAATTGTTAAGATTCCTTCTGGTGCCATTGGCTTATTTTCAGGATTAAAAGTAGCGGCTACTTATTGTGTTGGCGGAGCTATTGTAGGTGAATGGCTTTCAAGTAGAGCAGGACTTGGCTATTATATGCTTCGTGTGAAAAATGGGTATATGTTAGATAAAGTTTTTGCGTGTGTATTGATGATTATATTTTGGAGCATCCTATTGAATTTAGGAGTGTCTTTATTGGAAAATATATTGTTTCCACATTTACGAAAAGGAGAAAGAAAATGAAAATTTTAAAAGCGATGTGTGCAGCTGCTGTTGCGTTAAGCTTAGTTGGTTGTGCTCAAACATCAAATTCAGATGACAAATTGACTAAGGTTACATTGATGTTAGATTATACGCCAAACACAAACCACACTGGTTTTTATGTGGCAAAAAACAAGGGGTATTATAAAGAAGCTGGTTTAGATGTAGATATTATTGAACCAGGTGATAATGCGACAACTTCTATGGTTGCAGCCGGAAAAGCTGATTTTGGTGTTTCTTACCAGGAAGATGTTACATATGCCTTGACAAGTGAAGATCCACTTCCAATTAAAACGATTGCGACAATTATTCAACATAATACTTCTGGATTTGTGTCTTTGAAGAGCGCAAACATCAATTCTGTAAAGGATTTCGAAGGAAAGACATATGCAGGATGGGGAGCACCAAGTGAAGAAGCCGTTATTAAAGCGGTTATGAATGAAGCGGGTGCTGATTTTAGTAAATTAAACATTGTAGGATCCGATGGATCTGGTATTGCAGGACTTAGTGATGAAGTAGGAAAGAATAAAGTGAATCTTGGATGGGAATTCTATGGTTGGGCTATTATTAAAGCTATGCAGGATGGATATGATTTAAACTATATGCCTCTAGCTGATTTAGATAGCCGTTTGGATTACTATACTCCAGTAATTATCACAAACAATAAAATGATTAAAAAGAATTCGGATACAATTCAAAAATTTATGGAAGCTACTAAAAAAGGATATGAATATGCGATTGATCATCCAAGTAAAGCAGCTGAAATTTTACATGATGATGCTTTGACAGATACAGATTTGAAATTCCTTAAGGAAAGCCAAAAATACTTAAGTAGCCAATATGCAAAAGATGCAGATTCATGGGGTGTTATGAAAGATTCTGTATGGGATAATTATACAGATTTTATGTATGAAACAGGATTGATTGATCACAAGATCGATGCGAAAGACCAATATACAAATGAGTTTGTAAAATAATGAAGCTACAGGTTGAAAAACTAAATCTTGAATTTTCTGGAAAAGAAATATTGCACGATATTTCTTTTTCTATTCAAGAAGGAGAATTTGTTTCCATTCTAGGTCCGAGTGGTTGTGGAAAATCTACTATTTTAAATATATTAGCCGGATTAATTGAAGATTATTCAGGACAGCTTTTTGTGGATGATGAACGTATTAAAGGTGTCAGCTCTCATTTTGCGTATATGCCACAAAATGATTTGTTGCTCGAATGGAGAACCATTTTAGATAATGTATGTTTATATGGTGAAATCAATCATGATAAATCTATGAAACAAAGAGCTTTAAAAGAATTTGAAACATTTGGCCTTTCTGGATATGAAAATGCATATCCTTCTAGTCTTTCAGGAGGAATGCGCCAAAGGGCAGCCTTCTTAAGGACTTCTTTATGTAAAGCGGATATTCTTTTATTAGATGAACCATTTGGAGCTTTGGATGTCATCACGCGTAATGATATGCAAGATTGGTTGTTACAATTAAGAAAGAATTATAATCGTACGACTTTATTAGTTACACATGATATTGATGAAGCTTTATATTTATCGGATCGTATTTTGATTTTATCGAATAAGCCAAGTCGTATTTTGCAGGAAATTGATTTATCGAAAGAAAAGAAATCAAGAGATTGGTTATTTTCTCAGAGTGTTTTGAAAAAACAGGTTTATGAATTATTAAAAGGTGAAAATCATGCATGATGCACATTATCATTATTCAAAAGAAATAAATGCGCTACAGAATGAATATGGAATTTTTGGTATTTGTAACGTCGCAAATGAAAAAGAATTTGAACTTGTCCAACAAAAGCAGTTGTTCTATTCTTGTGGTGTACATCCTTGGAATGCAAGTTTAGATACCTTGAATTCGATGTTTCCTTTGTTAAAAAATGCACCCATTATAGGGGAAATTGGCATGGATAGTGTATGGTGTGATGTAGATTTAAAAATTCAAAAAGAAGTATTTGAAAAACAACTTCAGCTTGCACAAGCATTAAATAAACCCGTCATTCTTCATACAAAGGGTCAGGAAAAAACAATACTTGAATTGATTCGTAAATATTCAAATACATATGTTGTACATTGGTATGGATGTATGGATTATGTTAAAGAATATGATGAGGTGGTATCTTATTTCACGATTGGTCCCTCAATCGGAAAAGAAGAGGAAGTAACGCATTTAGTAAAACAAATATCTATGGATAAATTACTTATGGAATCCGATGGTATTGAAGCTGTGAAATGGGCTATTGATAGTGACGATTATATGGCTGCTTTAAAAAATGAAATTACGATGGTGGCTTCGTTAAAGAATCAATCGTATTCTGAGGTTGAAAGGATTTTGGATCATAACTTTTCAAAATTAATAAAAAAATAGGAGAATTTCTTCTCCTATGCAAGACAGTCATTGAACTGTCTTTTTATTTGTTCTTCATCCATATTCTTTCCAATAAAGACCAATTGATTGATTCGATCTCCATACTCTTCATCCCAGTTTTTGGCTAGTTGAGGATTGGCCTTTAATAAATCTATTTGATCTTGTTTTGGTGCTGATGCGATCCATAATGAGTCTTCTTGAAGGGATGTTAACTTACCGGCTTGTTCAAATAAGTAGGCAGAGTCAGGTTGATTATCAAACCATACATAACCTTTAGTACGAATGACGTTTGGATAGTTGTTTAATAGATTTGTGAATTTTTTTAAATCCAATGGCTTTCTTGTTTGCCATACAAAAGTAGAAATACCATATTCTAAGGCTTCACCTTCGTGTTCATGATCATGATGATGCTCGTGTTCTTCAATTTCATGAAGCCAGCCAATGTTATTTTGAGCTTTTTCATAATCAAAGTTATGTGTGTTTAAAAGCTCTTCTAAATTAACTTGGCCAAAGCTAGCCTCAATGATTCCGGCATCTTTGCATAATTTATGAATGACTGCCTTGATTTCATTTTTCTCATCTTCATTAACGGTTTCTGCTTTGTTTAAAATTACAGTATTACAGAATTCAAGTTGCTGCATCAATAAAGAGTCTAAAGAATCTTCATCTTCACAAGGTTCTAATAAGTGTTTACCACAATTGAATTCATTTGATAATCTTGCAGCATCGGCAACACAAATAATGTTATCTAAGTGAAATAATTCAGGTAATCCTCTAGAATATAGTGTTTCATTGGCAGCTGTGATGGTTTGTGCGATAGGGATAGGTTCACAAATACCGCTGGCTTCAATAATAATATAATCAAATTTATTGGATGAAGCTAAGGCTGAGAGTTGCTGCAAAAGATCTAGTTTTAGTGTGCAACAAATACATCCATTGGTAAGACCTACAACGTCTGTATCTTCTTTTTGAATTTGCGCATTCTTATCAATGAGTTTTTGGTCAACATTGATTTCACCAATATCATTGACGATAATCGCAACTTTATATCCTTCTTGATTTTTTAGAATGTGATTTAATAAAGTAGTTTTACCAGCTCCTAAATAGCCGGTTAGTAATAAAATAGGTATCGATTTTCTTTTCATTTTCAAAACCTCCTTTACTTATTGTATAATATTTGCGATAAAAAGGAGTAAATTTTTTATGATAATTTTATATACATCCTTCCATATATTGGATTTAGATAATGATATGGTACAAAGAAAAGAGATGCCGGAAGAATTTCAAGTCTTTGTGAAAGAATATATTGAATACGCAAATTCAAATGAGAAAAATAAAATGTATACCATTCATGATGAACAAACGCAAGTGGTTTCTTGTATTCGTCAAATGGCTTTAAATCAAGATAAATGCGAAGTGCTTACAGATAGTATTGCGGATAAGCTTTTGACAAGTGAGCGCCTAGCACAGGCAAAAATCTATCATATGGGTTCGAGTGTGAAAAAGGGAAGTTTGATTCAGGTTTTAATACAAAATAGTAGTGATGAACTTTTATATGTGGTTGCCAAAGTAGAACATTCCAAGTGGTATGATGGAAGTGATTTATCAAAGAAGTATGGCTTTTCAGGAGATAAAAAATCTTTGTGGAAATCAGCTGTATTCTCAATGTATGAAATTAATTCGCATATCGTATTCAAGGATATTAAAGTATATTCGGATACAATGGCTAAATATTGGACAGTTTCTTTTTTAGAATTGGATGAAGCTAGGGATGATGCGAAGAATACGTATTCAGCATTTAAGGCTGTGGATAATGAATTGAAAAGTGCGGTAGAGCCAGTTTCTAAAAAAGACTATGTGAAGTTATCAAGTGAATTGCAGAATGTGATGAATACACCACAACAATTAAATTACAATCAATGTATTGATCAATTGATTGATTCGTATTCTTTTAGTGAAGAAGAAATCGAGAAAGATGTTATTAAAGATTGCTTATTAGCACTTCCTGAACGTAAAAATTTTGATACGGAATTTAAGGTAGTTCCTGAAAGCTTAAATAACAAGCGTACAAAGAAATTTCAACTATCACAAGGTATTGAATTAACAATTCGTTCAGATGCATTAGAATATCCAGATAAGATTGTATCGACTGTCGTGGATGGGAAGCGTGTCATTCAAATTGTATGTGAAGATGATGATACATATGATGCGTTTGCTTAAAATAAACTGAAAGAATTTAAGTTTGTATAATTCTAAAAATAGTGGTTTAATTATATCATTATTTAAAGGGGGATTTTAGATGAAAAAAACAAAATCATTAACGATTCTATTAAATGTATTTGCCGTTCTATCATTAGCTTATACATGTTATGCGGCAATCCAAGCCTATAATACGTTTATTTCATATTACAGTACAAATATTGATGTATTGAATTTAGTTATGTATATGATCACAACATGTTATCAATCACTATGCTTTAGTGTGCTTTTTTATGCTTTAGGTGTGTTTAGTGAGAACTTTAAAAAGCCAGAAGAAACTGTAGTTGCTGAAGAAAAGAAAGAGCCTAAAGAAGAAAATAAGAAGGAAGAAGAGAAATAGTTTTTATACTGTTTCTTTTTTTTAAGGGAATGATTATGAAGAAAGATTTTGTAGAAGGGGCTAAAGCAGCGACACCTATTATTTTAGGCTATATTCCCGTTGGCATAGCATATGGTATGTTGGCTAAAGCAACAGGATTAACATTTTTTAAGGCATTGAGTTTTTCCTTGTTTGTGTATACAGGAGCTGGACAAATGGCTGCTGTCACAATGTTAGCCCAGAATGCTGCTTATGTAACAATTGTGTTTACTGTTTTTATATTGAATTTACGTCATATAATTATGAGTACATGTATTATGGAAAAGATGGAAAAAACAAGCTTGCCGATTCGTTTACTTTTATCATTTGGGATTACGGATGAAGTATTTGCGGTATCAATGACAGATAAGAAAATTAATAAGTTAACACCTGCATTTCTTGCGGGATTATCCTTATTTAGCTACCTATTTTGGAATGTAGGATCGGCTTTAGGTATATTGTTTTCAAGCGTATTACCGAGTATTGTATCTAAAAGTTTGGGTGTATCTTTGTATGCGATGTTTATCGGTTTGTTGGTGCCAAATATGAAAAAATCGATTCGCTTATTGTATGTTGTGGTTTTGTCAATGATTGTAAATTGGGTATTAAATCAATTCTTATCGAGTTCATTATCTATTTTAATATCTACGCTTGGTTGTGCATTGATAGGAATGTGTTTTATTTCCAAGGAGGATTTACAATGAAATTTGTGGGATTGATATTTTTTCTTTGTTTATCAACATATATACCAAGGATGCTGCCAGCTTTGTTCATGGATAAGATTCAAGTATCTAAAAAGGTTAATATATTCTTACAATTGATACCTTATACGGCGATGGCATCCTTGATTTTTCCAGCTATATTATATGTAGATGAGAATGTATGGATTGGCATTATAGCAAGTGTTGTAGCGGTTATCGCAGCTTTAAAAAAGTTACCTGTAATCGGTGTTGTTTTAGCAAGTGTGATATCTTGTGTAATATTTTATATGTTTATGCTTTCATAGAAATGTAAAAATTTTACAACGATATTGTAAATGGTTGTAAATAGTGATATAATTTCATTGGCTTCGAAAGGAAGTTTTAAGAAGGTTTGCGTCAATAGAAATCAATTTTGCTCCTTCCTCAAGTTCACTGATGATTTCGCATTTGACGTAATAGATTAGGCCTGAGTGAATCCGGGCCTTTTTGTGTGTTACAATGGTTTTGGTGATAGTATGGAACGAATTGAAAAACAGATGGAGTTCATCTTAGAAATCGACAAAGAGAAACAAATCAAAAGAAAAACTTTACAGAGTAATGGAAAAGATTTTGAAGATGATGCGCAACACGCTTGGCATATGGCTATTATGACATTACTTTTGAATGAATATGCGAATGAAGAAATTGATGTATTAAAGACAATTTCAATGTTGTTGATCCATGACCTTGTAGAAATTGATGCGGGTGATACATATGCCTATGATAGTCAGGGTTTGAAAACACAAAGTACAAGAGAGACATTGGCTGCAAATCGTATTTTTAATTTATTGCCAGAAGATCAGGCAAAAAAAATGGTTGATTTATGGAATGAATTTGAGGAAAGAAAAACGGCTGAAGCTAAGTTTGCTAGGGTGTTGGACAATTTTCAGCCAGTTATGCTGAATGCAGCAACGGATGGAAGAATGTGGGTTGAAAATGGTGTGCATTTAGAACAAATCTTAAAAAGAAATGAAAAGACTCATGAGGGTAGTGAAGTGTTGTGGAAGTATATGTATGAGCATTTTATTATGCCCAATGTTGATAAGAAGAGAATCAAAAGGTGATTCTTTTTTGAGTATACTACTATACAAAACAAAGTAGTGGTGATAAACTAGTAGTGAAAGAGGTGATTTGATGAAAAAAGGATTCATTATAGTAATTATTCTTGTTCTTGTTTGTATTGCAGGAGGTAGCTTTCTTGCGATTCATTTAATTACGAATACGAATATTGACATTGACAAAGTATCTGAAGAAATATCTATTGCGAAAGAACCATTGAATCATGAGGGGATAGAGAATTTTACATCTGTGAATTTAGATTTGGTAAGTATGGATGTTAAAGTTGAAAAATCGAGTGAGAATGCGATTTCTTATCGTTTGCAGGATGCAAAGAAACAAAAGCTAGAATATTCTGTTCAGAATGGTGTTTTAACTGTAAAAGAAATCGTTTCAGATAAACATTTTGTAAGTCATGATGATAATGAAGTGATTATTTATACGACAAATGATTCTTTAAGTGTGAATGGTAATCTTGTTGCGGGAGATGTTGAAATTCAAAATTTAACAGTCAATGATTCGAGAGTAACCAGTGTATCTGGGGATATTTCAATTGAGAATTCAAATCTAAATAATAGTACCTTTGTCACAACAAGTGGAGATATTGAATTTGATGGTCAATTGACTGGGGATAATGTATTGGAAACCACTTCTGGAGATCTTAGTGTAGAAAATATTCATAATGTATCCGTTACGGCATCTAGTGTGTCTGGAGATATTGAAATCGGTGAAGAAGAATTAACTGGTTCTGTAACTCGTGTTTTAGGAACAAATAGTGCGACTTTAACTTTAAATACGACAAGTGGAGATATTGAAGTAAATTAAAAAAAAAGAGGCAAGCGAAATTAATCGTTTGCCTTTAATAATTCTTCTAGAATTTGAACTGCATTTGTAGCAGCGCCTTTACGAATTTGGTCGCCACAACAGAATAAAGATAATGTATGATTTGTTTCATCTGTGATATCTTTACGAATTCTTCCCACATAGACTAAGTCTTGATTTGTCGTATCTTTTGGCATTGGATAGATTTGATTCTTTGGATCATCCTTTAATAATACACCATCGGCATGCGTTAATAATTCTCTAGCTTCATTGACATCGACTTCATTTTCACATTCGATTGTGATACTTTCAGAATGAGAACGCCAAATTGGAACACGAACACAAGTACAGTTTACTTTTAATGCATCATCGTGCCACATTTTTCTTGCTTCATTTTGCATCTTCCATTCTTCTTTAGAGATGCCTAAATCATCAAAATCTCCGATTTGAGGAATAAGATTGAATGCGATTTGATAAGGGAAGGCTTTTGATGGAATGTTTTCATCTTCAATTTGATTTTTTAAATCTTCAATTCCTTGTACACCAGCTCCTGAAACAGCTTGAAATGTAGTCACAATCATTCGTTTGATGTGATATTTTTTATGTAAAGCATGTAAGGCTACAAGTGCAATGATAGTGGCACAATTTGGATTTGCGATCAAGCCATGATGATTTTTAATGTCTTCTTTATTCACTTCAGGAATTACCAAAGGAACATCTTCATCTAATCGATAAGCACTTGAATTATCGACAACGATACATCCTGCTTCTTTGGCCCATGGCATCCACATTTTTGTAATGTCATTACCAGTTGCACCTAAAACGTAATCAACACCTTGAAAGCTTTCTTGCGTAAGTTCTTCAACAATGTGGCCATCGATTTCTTTTCCTTTTGATCTTGCACTGGCTAATAATTTTAGATCCGCTTGAATGTTTCTTTCTTTTAAACATTCTAACATTTGTTGTCCTACAGCGCCTGTAGCACCGGCAATTGCGATTGTTGTCATTCTTCATTTCCTCCTACAAAAGTATCATATATAACTTGAACTGTTTTTGTGAAGTCTTTTTTCTTAACTCCGACTGTAATATTGATTTCATCACTACCTTGGGCAATCATGACGATGTTGATGTTATTTTTACCTAAAGCGCCAAATAATTTACCACTTGTACCTGGCTTATCTGACATGTTTTTACCTACAGTGGAAATTAAAGCTAAATCATCTTGGACAGTTAGTTTATCTGGTTTTAATTCTTCTTTAAAATGAGCTAAGATTTCATAAAGACTTTCTTCAATTTCTTTCTTTTCTACGACAATATTAAATGAGTCAATTCCACTTGGAATATGTTCAATACTAATATGGTATTTTTCTAAAATAGATAGAGCTTTGCGAATAAAGCCAACTTCATTGGACATGTGTTTTTTATAGATGTAGATCGACATGAAATCTTTTTTACCAGCAATACCCGTAATTGGATAGCCACTCTTTATTTTAGAATGCTCCTGGATGATGGTTCCTGCATCTTGAGGGCGATTGGTATTTAAAATGTGGATTGGAATATTAGCTTCTTTTACAGGGAAAATAGCTTCTTCATGTAAAACGCTAGCTCCCATGTAAGAAAGTTCTCTTAATTCTGAATAAGTGATATGTGTAATTCCTTTTGGATTTTGAACGATTGTGGGATCCGCCATTAGAAATCCGGATACATCGGTCCAGTTTTCATAAACGTCAGCATGAAGGCATTTCGCTAAAATAGCACCTGTAATATCGCCACCACCGCGTGGGAAGACTTGAATGTGTCCATTGGCACTTGTTCCATAGAAGCCTGGGAAAACAAAGTGGTCATATTGGGCATACTTGGCTTGTAGTTTAGCGCTCGTTGCATCCCAGTCGATGGATTTATCTAATTTAAAACGAATAATATCTTTGGCATCCACAAAAGCATAGCCTAGATATTCAGCCATTAATTTAGCACAGAAATATTCTCCGCGACTTACAATAACAGCTTGCGACATTTGATTTAGGTTGGTATAAAAAGCATCTAATTCTTTTTCAATAGGTTGCTTAAGGCCTAATTCATTTTTGATTTCGATGAAACGATTTTTGATGAGTTTAAATACACTTGATGCATCCACGTGGTATTTTCTGTGTGCATCTAATAAGTATAATAGGTCGGTGATTTTGTTGTCGGCTGAAAATCGCTTTCCAGGAGCCGATACAACGATGTATCGGCGTGTTGGATCTTGTTGAATGATGTTTTTGATTTTTTTAAATTGCTCTGCGTTTGCGACGCTAGAACCACCAAATTTAGTGATTTTTAACATGTGAGCTACCTCCATAATGCGATAAAGCTATTTTTATTTAATTCCTTTACTTTCTTAATAATTGACATATCTTGATTTTCAATCCAGTAATAATTTGCCTCCTTCTTTTGGATTGGATAATAATTTTCTAAAGCGACATCACTTCGAATCAACCAAGTTTCTTTTAATAGAGATGTATCGAATTCTTTTGGTTTTGCATAAACAATTTTTCTTTCTTTATCTTCAAGTGTATCTAGAGCATTTTGTACCATGGCTTGAGCTGTTGGTAATTGTCCAGCTCCCTGTCCATAATAGCCTAATGTATCAAAACTATGTGAAAGAATTTTTTGAGCGTTGTAGTTGCTTGGAACGTTGGCTAAAAAATCATTTTTATCCATGCAGCATGGAGCGATAATGGAAATAATCTTATCTCCAATTTGTCTTGAAATGGATAGATGGCGTAATACTTTGTTGTTCATTTTGATGAATTTAATGTCTGGCATTTTGATTGTACGAATTCCTGCATAATAAGGAATGTCAACAATTGGAGTGTTGAAGGCTAAACTGTTAGAAATCTTTGTTTTATAGTATACATCAACGCCATCAATATCATTGGATGGATCTTTTTCTGCATAACCTTTTTCTTGAGCTTGTTTTAAAACATCTTCAAAATCTAAATTGTTTTTTTGCATAGAATCTAAGATATAGTTGCTCGTACCATTAAAAATACCTTCATAACCTTGTAGTGGTTCAAGTCTTTTTAGTTTCAATAAGGCATCAATAAAGGGAATGCCACCGGCAACACAAGCTTCTACTTGAATGGATCCACCATATTCTTTTTCAAGTTCTAAATATGTATCTAAGTATGTCGCAACAACCGCTTTGTTTGAACTGATGACATGTTTGCCTTTTTTTAAAGCTTTTTGAATCAGTGTGTTGGCAGGTTCTAATCCATTTAAACATTCAAAAACAATATCAATATCATCTTGAACTACCATATCTTCATTGTTTGAAAAATATGGAAGATTTTCTTTTTCTTTACGCACGTAGACGTATTTGATATTGATATTTTCTAGTGAATTTGTAAGGATTTCAATCCCTTTTCCGACAACTCCATAACCTAAGATAACTGCGTTCATATCGTTCCTCCTGTATCTTTTTAGAAAACACTTGTTTTTAAAGTGTGAACATTGTATCATATGACATATAGATTTTCAAGGAGGATTCTCATGAACGATTATATTTCTACAAGAGACGCACACCAAAGCGTTTCAAGCAAGCAAGCTATACTAAATGGAATGAGTCCAGATGGAGGCTTATATGTACTTCCAACTTTAGACCAAATTCATTTGGATCTATCTTTAATATGTACAATGTCATATAAAGAAAATGCAGTTTATATTCTTTCACATCTTCTTACAGACTATACAAAGGAAGAATTAGAGGCATGTGTTGAAAATGCATATGCGAATTCATTCTCTAAACAAGAAATTACACCTATTAAAAAAGTAGATGATGTTTATGTTTTAGAACTTTTCCACGGTCCTACATGTGCTTTTAAAGATGTTGCCCTAACCCTTTTACCTCAATTGATGTCCTGTGCATTAAAAAGCACAAGTCAAAAAGCTTTAATTTTAACTGCCACAAGTGGAGATACAGGTAAGGCTGCATTATCTGGATTTTGTGATGTAGAGAATATTGGAATCAATGTTTTCTATCCATATAAAAAGGTAAGTGCGATTCAATATCGTCAGATGGTTACGCAAAAAGGTAAAAATGTGAATGTATTTGGAATTCAAGGGAATTTTGATGATGCGCAAAGCCAAGTAAAACGTTTGTTCTTAGATGAAGAATTGAATGAATATTGTGCGAAACAAAACATTTTGTTGACAAGCGCAAATTCCATTAATGTGGGGCGTTTAGTTCCTCAAATTGTTTATTATTTTGATAGTTATAAACAATTGGTTCTACAAGGTGATATTCAATTGGGGGATAAAGTATCTTTCAGTGTTCCAACAGGAAATTTTGGAGATGTTTTAGCTGGATATTATGCGTATTTAATGGGACTTCCAGTAGAGAAATTTTATGTAGCTAGTAATGCCAATCGTGTATTAACGGATTTTTTAACGACAGGTATTTATGATCGAAATCGTGATTTTATCCAGACTATTTCGCCAAGCATGGATATTTTGATTAGTTCAAATTTAGAAAGATTGTTATATTATGCTTCAAATAAAGATACACAAAAAGTATCAAAATGGATGCAGGAATTAAATGAAAAGGGTCGTTATCAGATTGATGATGAAACTTTTAAAACCATTCAAAATTTATTTGCGTGTGGTAGTGTTGATGATGAAAATACAAGCTTAGAAATTAAGTCGGTATATGATAAGACTTGCTATGTCTTAGATCCTCATTCTGCAATCGCATATAAAACCGCAAAAGAATGTAAAGATCGTCCTATTGTTTCTTTGGCAACGGCTTCTCCATATAAATTTAGTCAAGATGTTTTAAAGGCACTAGGATATGATGAAGAAAATGAATGGAAAGCTATGGAAACATTATCAAAGTATTGTCAAGATACAATTCCTTCTCAGTTAAAAGAACTTCAAGATTTAGATATTTTACATAATAAAGTGATTGATGTAGCGTCAATGAAAGATGTCGTATGTCAAAGTACTAAAGAGGTATTCCATGATTAGTGTACATGTCCCGGCAACAAGTGCAAATTGTTGCGTGGGATTTGACTGTTTAGGAATGGCTGTGGATTGGTGGGCACATTTTACTTTTGAGGAAAGTGATGAATTGATTGTGGAAGGATGTCCAGAAGAATTTAAGGGCAGTAACAATTTAGTTGTACAAGCTTTTTATACGGCATGTGATTATTTGCGTTTGGATTATCCTACTTTTAAACTCACAATTGATACAGATATTCCATTTGCTAGAGGGTTGGGTTCAAGTTCAACTTGTGTTGTTGCTGGTATCTTAGCTTGTGATGCTTGGTTTAAAAAGAATATGGATCAGTTGGAAATTTTAAAGATTGCCACAAGTATTGAGGGACATCCTGATAATGTGGCACCTGCTATTTTTGGCCAGGCAACAGCTTGTTTTATGGAAAAAGAAGATGTGAAAATGAGTCTTGTTCCGTGTGCAGATTACTATTGTCTAGCTATTGTACCTTGTTATGAAGTTAAAACTTCTCAGGCAAGAAAAGTTTTGCCGACTAAAATGGCATTTAAAGATTGTGTTTCACAAGTATCGCATGCACTAGTCTTTATTCAGGCTTTGCAACAGGGGGATGAGTCTTTACTTGCAAGTTCTTGTAAGGATCTATTGCATGAACCATATCGTAGGCAATTTATTAAAGAATATGATAGGATAAAGACGTATTGTGAACAAAAACAACTTCCAATGTGGATTTCAGGTAGTGGTTCAACAATGATGGTTATTTCTTTAGAAAAAAAACGTTTGATTGAATTATCTAAGTTTTTAGATGAAAATTTGAATGGATTGGATCATCGCTGTTTAACAATAGCCAAAAAGGGGGCGTTTATAAAGTATGAGTAAATATTATGTCGTGAGTGGTGATATTTTACCGGATGTATTAGAACAAGTCATGCAGGCGCGTATTTTATTGCAGTCGGGCAAGGCAAAAAGAATTAGTGAAGCTGTTAAAATGGTAGGTATTTCTCGTGGTACTTATTATAAATATAAAGATGCAGTTTTTTCATTTAATGCCGAACAATCCAATCGTAAGGCAATCATTTCTATGATTTTACGAAATGAAAAGGGTACACTTTCTAAAGTCTTATCTTTAGTTTCGGTAAAACAAGTCAATGTGTTGGCAATTAACCAAACAATTCCAATCAATGGAATTGCCAATGTGGCATTAACTCTAGATATTAGTGACTTAGAAATTAGTATACAATCTTTGGTGAGTTTGATTGAAGCTATGCCTATGGTAGAAAAGGCTGATTTGGTAGCTGTAGAATAATGAGACGTGTTTTAAGTTTTTTGTTTGGCTGGTGCTTTATTATTATATGTGTTGTTTTTAGTATCAAGAGTACAGCATTAAACCCAAATTTTTATATTCCTAAGTATGAAGAGATGGAACTGGCTAGTGATATTGGTGTTTCTAAGAAAGATTTAAATCAAAGTATACGTTTATTACTGGATTATTTGAATGATAAGCGCAATGATATAAAGGGACATATTACGTGGTATGGTGTATCTCAAGAAACGTTTAATGAAAAAGAAACGAGTCATATGGTGGATGTGAAAGCTTTGTATCAAAATGCTCTAAAGGTAGCTAAAATGGCATTTATTATTTTAGGATTGGTAGTTTTATATTTTTACTTAAATGATAAAACATTGATGCTTGCGTATTTAAGTAAGGGCTTTTTGATAGCCATGTTTACATTCATATTGATGCTTGTATTTTTTGGATTCTGGATCTTGACAGATTTTACAAGCTTTTGGACTTGGTTTCACACAATCTTTTTTTCGAATCAATTGTGGCTATTAGATCCCAATACAGATTTTATGATTTGTATGCTTCCAGAAACAATTTTTTATAAATTAGTACTTGCTTGTGTAGTTAAAGTGATTTGTTTCATGGCTTTAGCTAGTGTTTTGGCAATATATTATATGGTGAAAAAGGCACCAATAGGTTTTGAAAGATGATTGTACTTGCATCAAAGTCTCCTCGAAGAAAAGAGATATTAAAAGCATTAGGCTATGATTTTATAGTTTGTCCTGCTTTAAAGGATGAAGTGTTTGATTTAAACTTAGGTTTAGATGAGGCATTAAAAAAAGTGGCTGAATCAAAGGCGAAAGAAGTAAAAGAATCTTATTTAGATTCAATTATTATATCGGCAGATACAATTGTATGTTTGGATGATAAGATATTGGGAAAACCTAAATCAAAGAAGGATGCGATACATACATTGAAATCTTTATCGAATCGTAGACATCAAGTGAAAACAGGGGTTTGTATAATTTATAAAAATCAGACATTTTTACATGTCGAAACAACAGATGTTTATTTTAAGAAGTTGGCGGATGAAGACATTTTATCCTATGTAAATAGTGGAAAATGTATGGATAAAGCAGGCTCTTATGGGATTCAGGAATGTGATTTTGTAGATCATATTGAGGGGGATTATACCAATGTGGTAGGTTTACCTAAATATGTCGTTGAAACGATGATGAAAGACGTTGCACTCTAGTAAGAAAAATGATAAAATAGCGTGGTAATAATTTAGAGGAGGAACATATAAATGTCTAATGTTATTAATAAAAAAGATTTAGCTGAAAAGTTGGCTGAAGAATTTGGTTGTTCAAAAAAAGACGCAACAGCTTATGTTCAATTCGTATTCGATACAGTAGCTGATACTTTAAAAGATAATGGCACTGTAGATGTATTCGGATTTGGTAAATTCTCAATTAGTGAAAGAGCTGCTCGTACAGGTATCAATCCAGCTACTAAAGAAAAGATTGAAATTGCTGCAAGCAAGTCTGTTAAATTTAAAGCTAGCAAAGCTTTGAAAGATGCTGTTAAGTAAGAAGATTCGATAATGAATCTTCTTTTTTTTCGTGATATAATATTGAGTACAAAATTAAGATTATTGAGAGGAGATTTTGATGAGCTTACCAATTTATGTGATTGGACACAAAAATCCAGATACAGATTCGATATGTGCAGCTTTGGCTCTTGCTGAATTAAAAAGACAGACAGGAATTAATGCAACAGCTGCTCGTTTGGGCACATTGAATCCAGAAACTAAATTTATATTAGACAAATTAAATGTGAATATGCCTGTCTTATTAACAACAGCACGATCAACGTTAGAGGAAATTGAAATCGATGATGCGGTGACAATTGAAGAGGGGCAAACAATTCGTCGTGCATGGGATCTATGCTTAGAAAATCATGTTAAGACTTTATATGTTGTAGATGATAAAAATGAATATAAAGGTATGGTTACTTTGGGAGATGTTTCCAAGGTTCAAATGCAGGATTTAAATATTACAAGTGAATTGTTGAAAGAAACGCCTTTAGAAAATTTAGTGGCAAGTGTAAAGGGGTCTTTTATTTTAAAGGGAAATCTTGAAAGAAGTGGATTTGTTCGTATTGCGGACAAACGCTTGATGGAAAGAGATTTAAAAGGGGCTATTATGGTCTTGAATGATCATGAAGACAGCATGATCAAGAGTATGGCAAAGGGCTGTGCGGTTATTGTGGTTGCGGAAAACTTTGTTCCAAATAGTTATATTATTGAAATGGCAAAACAGATGGGAGTTACTTTAATTAGTACACCTTATAATATTATGAAGATTATTCAAATGATTTATCGTTCCATTCCTGTTGAATTGATTATGACTCCTGCCAATAAAGTGATTCGCTTTAATAAGAGTGAGTATGTGGAAGATGTAGAGCGTGAAATGTTAAAAACGCGTCACTCTTCTTATCCGGTTGTTTTCCAAAATAAAATTTTGGGTTCAGTAGCTCGCTATAACTTATTGAAGGCGGAAAAGAAACGTTTTATTCTTGTGGATCATAATGAAAAGAAACAGAGTATCAGTGATATTGAAACGGCAGACATTGTAGAGATTGTTGATCATCATAGAATTGGAGATATTGAAACAGATCGTCCAATTGTATTTAGAAATATGATTGTGGGAAGTTCATGCACGATTGTTGGATTAATGTATAGTGAATATGGTGTAAAAATACCTGAAACTATCGCAAAATTAATTGCGTATGGAATGATTAGTGATACAATGAATTTCAATTCACCAACATGTACTTCGATTGATCATACTTTAGCTAAACGTTTATCAAGTGAATATGATATTGATTTTGATGCGATGGCTAAAGAATTATTTGAAAATACGGCTACGATTCGTGGAAAAGAATTCAAAAACATTCTTTATAACGATGTTAAAGAATATATGTTGAGTGGATATCACATTGCGGTAAGTCAAGTTTTCACTTTTGATTTAAGTATTGTGGATGAAATCAAAGAGGATTTCTTGAAGTATATGGAGGAACAAAATAAAGTTCATGAATATGACTTAATGTTGATGGTTATCACAAATGTAGAAGGTCGTGGATCACGCTTCTTATATGTAGGAAAATTATCTTATTTTGTTCGTGATGTTGTGGAAGAATTTAAAGATCAAGGATTTGTTTCTCGTAAAAAACAGATTGTGCCTCGTTTAGCACAAGAATTGGCATAAAAGGGGGATTGAATATGGCAGTAGAAAAGAGATTAATGCATTATGCATCATTTGACACACAGTCAAGTGAAGAAAGTACAAGTGCACCTAGTACTGAAAAACAGTTGGTGTTAGCTCGTGAATTAAAAAAAGAATGTGAATCATTAGGTTTTGATTCTGTTGAATTAACGGATACAGGAATGGTATATGCTTACTTAAATGCGAATACAGATAAAAAGATGGATCGTATTGGCTTTATTGCGCATATGGATACGGCTAGTGAAATTACGGGTGCGAATGTGAAGTGTCGTGTAATTTCAAAGTATGATGGAAATACAATTCAATTAAATGAAGAGTATTCAATGTGTAAAGAAGAATTTCCAGCTTTGGCAAATTGTATTGGTGATGATTTGATTGTTACAGATGGGACGACTTTACTTGGTGCCGATGATAAAGCAGGAATTGCGATTATTTTAGAGGCTATGGAACAGTTGATTCAATCTGAAAAGGAACATGGATTTATTGTGGTTGCCTTTACGCCAGATGAAGAAGTTGGTCGTGGTGTCGAAAACTTTGAATTAGATAAGTTTGCTGTAGATTATGCGTTCACAATTGATGGAGATCGTATTGATTCTGTTGATTATGAAACATTTAATGCAGCACAAGCAGTTGTGACATTTGATGGAACGAGTATTCATCCTGGAGATGCAAAAGATCGTATGGTCAATGCGAGTTTATTAGCTATGGAATATGCTTCAAGTCTTCCAAAGAAACAAACACCTTCACATACACAAGGTCGTCAAGGTTTCTATCATTTAGTGGGTATGGAAGGAATTTGTGAAGAGGCAAAATTAACTTATATTTTGCGTAATCATAGTAAACAGAGTTTTATTGCACAAAAACAGAAGATGGAAGCTGTTAAAGATAAGATGAATGAAAAGTACGGTAATCGTGTTCATGTAACGATTCGTGATCAATATGAAAACATGCGTCAATATATGCATGGAGATATGCGTAGTGTGAATAAGGCAAAATATGCTTTGCGTCAATGTGATGTTACTCCTGTTAGTACGCCAATTCGTGGTGGAACCGATGGGGCTATGTTGACGGCTAGAGGACTTATTTGTCCTAACTTAGGTACAGGTTCTTTTAATCATCATGGTCGTTTTGAATTCGCAAGCATTCAAAAGATGGAAAAGATGGTTGAAATTGTATTAAAAATTGTTGAGTAGGAGGTTATCATGGATTACGCAAAGGAAGCTTTAAGATTACATGCGAAGTGGAATGGTAAATTGGAAACTGTTCCTAAAATGAAGATTGAAAACAAAGATGATTTATCAATTGCCTATACACCAGGTGTTGCTGCGCCGTGTTTAGAAATTGAAAAAGATAAAAAAAATAGTTACGTATATACGGGAAGATCTCATACGGTTGCCGTTATTAGTGATGGTAGTGCTGTTTTGGGACTAGGAAATATTGGCCCTGAAGCAGGTATGCCTGTTATGGAAGGTAAATGTGTGTTGTTTAAGGCATTGGGAAATGTGGATGCCGTTCCATTATGTTTGAATACACAAGATACAGATGAATTGGTTCAAATTATTTCAAGTTTAGAGCCTAGCTTTGGTGGAATCAACTTAGAAGATATTGCGGCTCCTCGTTGTTTTGAAGTTGAAAAAAGATTGCAGGAAAAAATGAATATTCCTGTTTTCCATGATGATCAGCATGGTACAGCTATTGTGGTTTGTGCGGCTTTGGTAAATGCTTTAAAATTGGCTGAAAAACAAAATCCAACAATCGTTATCAATGGTGCGGGTAGTGCTGGTGTTGCGATTGCGACTTTAATTTTAAAGATTGGATTAGGAAATGTGATCTTAGTTGATAAGCAAGGTATTTTAACGGCGGATATGGATTTAACAAGTGGTCAAAGAGGATTGATTGATAAGTTAAACAAAGAAGGAAAGACGGGTTCTTTAAAGGATGCATTAGTTGGTGCAGATGTATTTATTGGTGTTAGTGCAGGTCATATTGTGTCTAAAGAAATGATTGCTTCTATGAATGAAAAAGCAATTGTATTCCCTATGGCAAATCCTGTTCCTGAAATTGAACCGGACGATGCGAAGGAAGCTGGAGCTTATATCGTGGGTACAGGTCGTAGTGATCATCCAAACCAAATCAATAATGTATTGGCTTTCCCTGGTATTTTTAAAGGAGCATTAAAGGCTGGTGCTACATGTATCAATGATGCGATGAAAGAAGCGGCTGTTTATGCGATTAGTTCAATGGTTACAGAAGATATGTTAGATAGTGAACATATTATTGTTTCTGCTCTAGATCCTAGAGTTGCAGATGTTGTAGCACAAGCAGTGGCAGATGCGGCAAAAGAAAGTGGTGTAGTGCGTGAGTAGAGTAGGTATTGTTGCAGAAGGTGGAGGAACTAAGGCTGCTTATTCTGCAGGAGTATTGAAGTGTTTACTTGAGCATGATATTGTACTTCCTTATTGTGTAGGGATAAGTGCTGGTACAGAAATTTTGTTGAGTTATGTGTCTAAACAAGTGGATCGTCTAGAGGTGACTGGAATTGATGCGCCTTGTCAAAAAGGTGTAGTTGGATTAAGACCCTTTTTAAAAGAAGGCTCTATATTTGGAATTGAAGCAACTTATGATTTTATAGAGTCTAGAGTTCCGTTGGATTTAGAGGCTTTTCAAAATAGTGAAACACAGATGGAAGTGGGTTTATATAATTTAAAGACGCATAAAGTTGAATATTTTGATAAGAGTCATATTGATAAAGATGAAACGTTGATCAAGGCAAGTTGTGCATTATTGCTTTTAGCTAAACCTTATGAATTTAAAGGGGAAATGTGGATGGATGCAGGTCTTGTGGATATGATTAGTATTGAACAAAGTCTTCGTGCTGGAAATGATAAGCATATTGTGATTTCTACAAAGGAAGAAGGCTATGTTCGTAATCCAGCGCCAAAATGGCAATTGTGGTTATCTAATTTGGTATATAAGGATAAACAAATTACGGATGATTTAAGAAATCGTCATATTCGTTATAAAGAACAGTGGGATAAGATTGCAGAATTAGAAAAACAAGGAAAAGCTTTAGTTTTGCGTCCGCATAAAGATCTTGGTGTCACCCGTTATACGACAGATCCAGAAAAATTGGGTCCTTGGTTTCAATTAGGATATGATGAAACTTTAGAGCGTATGGATCAAATTAAGGAATTTATTAAATAAAAAACCTGGATTTCCAGGTTTTTCTTTTGCCACAACAATCATTTAAGGAGGTTTGTTGTGGCGATAGTGACTACTCTTGAGAAAGTGCCAATTGAGTTACCTACTAGAAAGGAAGAATGTAGTCACATTTATAATTGTAAAGAGTCAATGTGAATTTATTATTAAAAATCGAAAATTCTTTTAAAAAAATTAGAAAGAGGATATTATTAAGTTATGAACGGTTATTTTTTTGATATGGATGGAACTTTATACAATAACAAGTTCCATGAAGTGAGTGAAAAAACATTTAAGATGTTAAATGAACTACAAAGACAAGGGCACTTTGTGGCTTTATGTACAAGTCGTTGTCAAACAGAATTAAAGAATCTTCCTTCTTGTATGCGGAAATTTCAATTTGATTGCATGATCAGTGATGGTGGGGCTTTGATTTTGGATAGGCATAAAGAAGTTCTTGAAATGAATTGTATTTCTAAAGCCACAATGAAAACTATAGATTCTTTTTGTAAGGAACATGGTTTAGTGTATCGTTATAGTACAAGGAATGGAAATTATTTTGGTACGCCGTATTCGAAGTATGCACACGATATTTATTTCCATTTGTATTTAAATAGTCCAATATTTAAACCATATGAGAATGATAATGTACTAAATCTTCTTGTCTTTTGCGAAGGAAAAGATAAAGAACAATTTAGGCCTTTGATCAAAGATTTGGGTATTGTAGAATTTTTTGATTGTTTTGAGATTCGTGCTAATCAAATTGATAAGGCAACGGCTGTAAAAAAAATTATGGATTTTCATAAGTTTGATACAACATATTGTTTTGGGGATGGAACAAATGATGTGGATATGTTGAAAATGGCGGATGTTGGTGTTGCGATGGGGAATGCGTGTGATGCATTAAAAGAAGTTAGTGATGTTGTGATTGGAAGAGTGGATGAGGATGGCATCTACAATTTCTTAATGAGAAAATAAAAGCTGAATAGGAGGAGAATAAGATGGCTTATATTTTAGAGAATGATGTATTGAAGTTGGAGTGTACTCAAAAGGGTGGTGAAATGTTACATCTAGTTAAGAAGAGTACAAATCATGAAACTTTATATCAAGGAGATCAAGGGTGGTCTGGAAGAAATCCTTCTTTATTTCCAATGGTAGGAAATACGTATACAAAGGATTATGAAATTGATGGTAAAAAATATGCAATGAAAAATCATGGCTTGATTCGTTATGCGACTTTAAAGGGTGAAAGTAAAGAAGATAAACTTGTATTTAGCTTGGATGCAAACGAGGAAACATTAGCTCAATATCCTTTTAATTTCCATTTTGAGATTGGGTATAAATTGGATGGAAACAAAGTATTGATTAATTATCATATTAAGAACAAGGATGAAAAGGATATGCCTTTTGGATTTGGTTTGCATCCTGGATTTAAGTTGGATGATGAATTTTCAACATATACTTTAGATTTTGAAAAAGAGGAAAACGCAAAACAATTGTTGTTTGATCCTAGCTACGAAAAGAATGTAGAATATCAGGATGTCGCATTTAAAGAATGGAAATTGTCTAGAAAAGATGTAAAGAAGTATGCGACAATTATTTATAAAGATTTAAAATCAAGTTTTGTGACTTTAAAACATGGAGATGATGAAGTTGTTCGTGTATCGATTGAGGGATATCCATATTTAGCTTTATGGACACATGATAGTGAATCGGATTTCTTGTGCATTGAACCATGGTATTCGCATGGTGATTTTGAAAAGGAAACACCGGATTTTTATCATAGAGAAGGAGCTATGATTTTAAAACCAAATGAAGAATGGACTTGTTCATATTGGATTGAGGTGCTTTAAGAAGGAGAAATCCTTCTTTTTTAGTGTAAATTTGTATTTTTAAAGAACAAATTTGCACTTTTTAGTTTACTTTCATTCAAAATCTTTTATTTTAGTTAAAAATAGTTATAATGAAATTAGTTCAAAAGGAGAAAGAAAAATGTTCGGAAAAGAAAAATCAACTTGGGAAGAATTAAGTGGTATTTTTACTGCACAGGAAATTTACCAACAACCTGCTACTTGGGCTAAAACGATTGCTCAAATTAAAAATGAAAAGGAAGCTCTTAAAAAATTCATGGAACCTGTATTAAGTGATCCAGATTGCGATATTGTATTTACAGGTGCTGGAACGAGTGAATATGTAGGTAATGCTTTATATTCATACGTTAACCGTTATACTGGTTACCATGCAAAATCATATGCTTCTACAGATTTAGTAGAAACTCCAGAAAACTATTTATCAAGAAATAAAAAGACTTTATTAGTGAACTTTGGTCGTTCAGGAAACTCTCCTGAAAGTGTTGGTTCAGTACAAGTTGCTGATGAAGTATGTAAGGAAAATGTGTATCATTTATTCATTACATGTAACAAGGATGGAGCTTTAGCAAAAGCGGCTTCTACCCGTGATAATGCTTACGATATTAACTTGACACCAGAAACTCATGACCAATCATTTGCGATGACTTCAAGTTTCTCTAACATGATGTTGGCTGCATTATTATGTTTCCGTTTAGATGATATCGATGAAGCTGCAAAAGAAATGGAAAGTGTTATTGCACAAGGACAAAAATTTGTTGATGAAGGATACAAAGTATGCGAAGATTTAGTAGCCGACTTTGCTGAATTCAACCGTATTGTTTATTTAGGTGCAAACACATTGAAGGGTATTGCTCAAGAAAGTCAATTAAAGATTTGTGAATTGACTGCTGGTACTGTTACAACTACATTTGATAGTCCAATGGGATTCCGTCACGGACCTAAATCAGTTATTAATGATGAATGTTTAACGGTTGTTTATTTATCAGATGATGAATATCAAAGACAATATGAATATGACATTATTAAAGAAATGAGTGGACAACGTAAAAAGAATCGTTTAGTTGCTGTTTCTAGTCATGCAGATGCTGAAATTGAAGGATTGGTAGATACATTCATTAACTTTGATTTAGATGCACCAAAAGATAATATTTTCTTAGGATTTGACTATATTTTAGTTGCTCAAGTTATCGCATTATTTAAATCATTGAGTTATAAAATTACACCAGACAATCCATGTCCAACAGGAGAAGTAAACCGTGTTGTTAAGGGTGTAACTATTTACCCATATACTGCAAAGTAAAAATTTAGAGGAGAAAAAAGAAGATGATAGGATTAATTGTTACCGGTCATGGTCACTTTGCATCTGGCTTAACTACAAGTTTAAATTTGATTGCTGGAGATGCAAAAGATTATGTTGCTGTAGATTTTGAGGCTACAGATTCAACAGATGATTTAGCAAAAAAATTAACAGACGCTATGGATTCATTAAAAGACTGCGAAGGAATCATTGTATTAAGTGATTTAGCTGGTGGTTCTCCATTCAAGACGGCTGTTGAAATTGGTTTCCCAAGAGGAAATGTAGAAGTTATTGCAGGTACAAACTTAGGTATGTTAGTAGAAATCAACTTAACTCGTACTTTCTCAGAAGATGTACATGCTTTAGCTGAATCTGCATGCAATGTTGGAAAAGACCAAGTTGTGCGTTATGTATTCCAACATATTCAACAAAATGACGATTTAACAGATGGTATCTAACAATTAAGCTAGGCTATGACCTAGCTTTTTTTTCTTTATTGTAATCTTTTCAAAAATATGTAAATAAGGTATGATTATTTACAAATGGAGGTATCTTATATGGATTATAAAGGAAGAATTGAGGCATCTATTCAAGAACATTTAGATGCATATATGGATATCGTAAAAACATTATACGATAATCCAGAAACAGGTTTTCAGGAGTATGAAACACAAAAGGTGTTGGTCAAATATTTGAAAGATGCAGGCTTTGATGTAAAGTCTAGCGTTGTGGTTGATACAGATTTTGTGGCTGAATATAAATCAGGTAAAGAAGGACCAACGATTGCCTATATGTGTGAATATGATGCACTACCAGAAGTTGGACATGGATGTGGCCATAACTTAATTGCTGGTATTGGTATTGCGGCTGGTGAAGCCTTGAAGAGTGTAATTGATGAAATTGGCGGAACCGTTCGTGTTGTGGGAACTCCTGGTGAAGAGAATTTTGGTGGAAAAGTAAAAATGAGTGAAGCTGGTGTCTTTGATGATGTAGATGCCGCTTTAATGGTACATCCAAGTACTGAAAATGGAGTTGGATCAAGATCATTGGCTATTTTACCTATCAAATATGAATTCTTTGGTAAGAATGCGCATGGATGTCGTCCTCAAGAGGGTCATAGTGCATTAGATGCAGCGATTAGTACATATACACAGATTTCAATGTTACGTCAATTTGTGACTCCAGGATCATATATTCATGGAATTATTCGTGATGGTGGTTTAGCTGCCAATGTAATTCCGGCTTATGCAAGTATGGAATATTATTTTAGAGCTCCTACAATGGCTTATTGTAAAGAAATTGCGGCTCGTGCCCAGGATTGTGTAAAAGGATCATGTGTTGCAAGTCAAACAACATATAAAACAAGTATGTATGAGTGTCCTTATGAAGATACAAAGATCAACTATACTTTAGCGGATATGTTGACAGAAAAGTATAAAGAACTAGGTGTAGAACAGATTAATCCAGTAGATGAAGTTCCATGTGGTTCCACAGATGTAGGAAGTGTAAGTTATGTTTGCCCTACAATTCAGGGAACGATTAAAATTGCCGATTGTACTGTGGCTGGTCATTCTAAAGAAATGGCAGCTGCAACAATTAGTGAGGATGGAAAAGCTGGATTAGTAACAGCGGCTACAGCGATTGCGTTAATTGGTTTAGATTTGATTGTTAAACCAGAAAGGTTAGAAAAAGCAAAAAAAGAGTTTAAAGAAGGGACATGCTAATTAGCATGTCCTTTTATTTTGTGAAAAGGTTTTCAAAATGGATTTTTAAACCGATTTTGTGATAATTATGTTATTTTTTTGCCAATTTTTATAATTGTTAGTGATAAAAAATAAAAAATTACTAAAAAGTGCAAACAATTTCTTAAAATGTGTAAAGAAATTATGCATAGAAAATGTATAATATAGTCAAGATAGTTATTCTTTAAAGAAGAAAGCGCTATCAGGAAGGAGAGAGAATATGCCAAATATCTTATTAACAAGAATCGACAATCGTTTGATTCACGGTCAAGTTGCAACTCAATGGAGTGGAGTTCTAGGAGCCAACTTATTATTAGTTGCAAATGACGCTGTCGCAAAAGATGAATTCCGTCAAGGTTTGATGAACATGGCTGCTCCAGCTTATGCTCAGACTCGTTACTTCTCAATTCAGAAGACAATCGACATTATTGGAAAAGCAAGCCCTGCTCAAAAGATCTTCATCATTTGTGAAACACCTCAAGATGTATTACGTCTAGTTGAGGGTGGTGTTCCAATTAAAAAATGTAATATTGGAAACATGCACATGTCTGAAGGTAAACGTCAAGTCGCTACTACAGTAGCTGTAAATGACGATGATGTTGCTGCATTCAAGAAATTGCAAGAATTAGGAGTTGAATTAGAAATTCAACGTGTACCTGACATCGCACCTGAAGATATTAATAAACTTTGGAGTTAATCCAAAAAAGGAGAAAATGAAAAATGAATATTGTAGAAATTGTGTTATTGGCAATTGTAACATTCTTCTTTGCCATCGACCAATTCTCATTAACTGAAATCGTTTATCGTCCTATCATTGCTTGTCCAATTATTGGTGCAATCTTAGGTGATGCAAACACTGGCTTAGTTGTTGGTGGTACATATGAGTTAATGATGGTTGGTAACATGCCAGTTGGTGGAGCACAGCCTCCTAACGCTGTATTAGGATCAGTTGTTGCTATGATTTTCGCTGTTAAAGCAAAAATGGATATTAATGCTGCTTTAGGAGCTTGTATGATTTTCGCTACATTCGGACAATACGTTGTAACATTAACATTTACAATTATGTCTGGTTTAATGGCTAAAGCTGATAAAGCTGCTAATGAAGCTAATCCTAAAGGAATTACAGCTGTATGTAATACTTCTATGGCTATCTTAGGTACTTTATTTGCTGTAATCGCTATTTTAGCATATGTTGGTGGAACTGCTGCTTCTGGTGCTTTACAAAGCTTAAGTGAAAACGCAAGCTGGTTCATGGGTGGTTTAAGTGCTGCCGGTGGAATGATGCGTTTCGTAGGTTTCGCTGTATTGTTAAAGATTATGCTTTCTAACGACTTGTGGGGATGGTTACTAGGTGGTTTTGCAACTGCATTACTATTTGGTAACGTTGAAGCTACAGCTTCTGCTTGCTTGATCTTAGTTGCATTCATCGGTGTTGCAATCGCATTATTAGACTTCAAGATTACTTCTATTGAAACAAAAGCTGCGCAGGGAGGTGTAAGTGATGGAATCTAATGCAATGACTTCTTACAAGGATACTACTCCTGCTGCAAGATTAGATAATCAAACTTTAAATAAAATGGTATGGCGTTCTTGCCAATTACAGGCTGCGTTCAACTACGAACGTATGCAATCTGCTGGTTGGTTATGGGCTATTTTACCAGGTTTGGAAAAAATCCACACAAATAAAGATGACTTAGCTGCATCTATGACTCACAACATGGATTTCCTTAATACTCACCCATTCTTCGTAACATTCGTTATGGGTATCGTATTATCAATGGAACAACAAAAAACAGATATTCAGACAATTCGTTCTGTACGTATCTCAACTGCTGCTCCATTAGGTGGTATTGGTGATGCATTGTTCTGGTATACATTAATTCCTATCACTGCTGGTTTAACTGCAAACATGGCTATTGATGGAAGTATCATGGGACCAATCTTATACTTCGTTATCGCATTCGGTGTTGAAATGGTATTACGTTATGCTTTAATGTACTGGTCATACAACTTAGGTTTAACTGCTGTTAAGATGATGACTGCTAACGCTAAAGCATTCACTCACGCTGCTAGTGTATTAGGTGTATTCGTTGTTGGTGCTTTAATTTCTAACTATGGTGGTGGAACTAAATTAGGTATCTCAATCGCTAATGGTGAAGGTGATCCAATTGTTATCCAAAACTACTTAAATATGATTTTACCTTGCTTAATCGCATTCGCATTCACTATGATGTGCTATACATTGATTAAAAAGAAAAACTGGACTCCAGTAAAATGTATCGCATTATTCTTAGTAATCGGTATCGTTGGTGCTGCATTCGGTATCTGGGCAGGTTCATATCAACCTCTAGTACCAGTTCCATGGTCAGTAGTTGCGTAGGCTAATCTAACGAAGTTAGAATATTTTCTCTCAAATATAAGGTTGTAACGGATTATATCCTTACAACCTTTAATTTTATTTTTAGCTCATTAAATATTATAGTTTAATGGTTTAAAAATGAAATTAAGGAGGTACAAATTATGGCTGATAAAAAATATCCAGTTCTTTATGCAACAAGTGTTAAAGGAACAATTTTTAGACATTGTGGAATTTATAATACAATTTACTTTAATATATATAATAATAAGGAATTAGAGGATAAACCTTATTATTTAGAATATATGGATGAGACAAGGAAAGAAGTTTATAAGGCAATCCAGAATAAATTTACAATGTCTCAACCATTAAAAGTGACAAATGATCATAAGGTTTTCATTATTTTTAGAGGCAATGTTGATATGCGTGATGTGAAAACTTTCTGCAAAATGATGCTACAAGAATTGGAATATTTTACGGAAGGTGTGCATAAAGCGGATTATGCAGAATTAGAAACGATGTTTATGGAGATTGGGCGTGCTCCTACTTTTATGAAAGCTTCAAAAGTTGGAGAAAAGTTGACACAAACAGATATTCTTGACAAAATAATGGTGCGCATGGATGGTCATGATCAACCTCAGGATAATGGTTGCTTGACACCATATACGGATTATGTTGATTTTAAAGAGGAAGAAAAACGACAAAATCTTAAAAAAGAAGAACTCGAAGAAGTAGTTGAGTGGTAAGGAGATATTATGGCACAAGGAAGAAAGACAAGACAAAAACAACAAACAGATTTAAAGGGTAATGTATCTGGTTGGCATGTTTATAAAGATGATCGTGGAAGAGCTGTTTATTATGATGTATTCTCAAAAACAGGATATATCTTGGCAAACAATGAAGAAAGATATAAACAATTTAGTATGCGCTTTGTGATGGGATTAATTGGATTTATCTTGATATTGATGTTTAATATGCCTATCTGGTTATGTGTTTTAGCAGGTGTTGCTGTATATGCTTTCTTAGAATTTAGATTTAGAAAGTTCTTAGCAACTTTACCTCGTATTGAAAACTTTAAGTGTAATGAAAAAATGAAGAGTGAAGCTTCAATTAAAACATTAGAAACAAATAAAGTGATTTTAAAAATGGTTTTATTAATCGCTTTATCTGTATTGATTGTACTGAATGCACTAAATGAACGCTACACAGGTTGGATGTTATATTTGAATTATGTAATTAGTGCATTAGCATTGATCTTTGCGTTATATCATGCAAAAGAATTAATTTCAAGAAAGAGTAAGTAAAAGGTTCGGTTGAACCTTTTTTTGTTGCATAAAAAATGCGCATCTTTAAGATGCGCACATTGATATTAACGAACTAATTCTTCTTGGTGACTAGCGTAAGTGTATTCTTCAATCGTATACATAACGCGAGCTTTAATTAAATCTTCAGGTGTATTGTTCAATTTACCTTCACGTACCAATGTATATTGGAAAGGCATATATTGACTTAGCAATGGTAATGGTACTGGGTGTTCTTTTAAGTTTGCCAATAATTTAGCTAAAGCATTTTTGACATTTTCTTGAGGTAAATAATAACGGCAACGATCAGAGAATGAATATTTACGTTTAAATGCGATTTCATTTTCTGTTCCATGATAATATGGTGCCCATTTACCTGGGTTTGCCAACATAGCTTTATCTAATTCTTCACGGAAGTGGCTTGTTTCAAATCCGTAAACAGCAGCTAATTCTTCTTCAATCATGCATAATGAGAAGATTCCTTCACGAGCGGCATAAGTAAGTCCTGGACCAACTTTTAAAATTCCTACACCATCTTCTACTAATTCACGTAATTTGAATTTAGTTTGATAGTCTGTTGAGTGTCCTTCAAATACTAATTTGTCAAAATCTTTAATACTTGCCATTAAATCTTTTGCTCGTTCTCTATCATATTCTTCACATCCAGCATCTTTTTCTTCAACACCAGGTTGAACTACAGCTGCAATTACATGGTTCCATGCATTTGCGATTCCCATGTCATTAAATGCTTTTTCAAATGTAGCTACTGTACTCTTGAAATCTTCAGGTTTTGTGACTTGCATGCCCGCATTTTCTTCTTGTGCTCCACCTGGAATTGGAACTTCACTACCTACGATGTATACTGGGTGAATTGCTTCTGGATTTTCTTGAAGTAATTCTTGATAAGCTTCTTCACATACTTTAGCTAAAGTAGCTCCACGACGAGCGATAGTTTCATCACTTAAACGAGTGTTTGGATCATCATCTGCAACCTTCATACTTGTATCAATATGAATTTTAGTAAATCCAGCACGTACATAGTCGTGAACTAATGTTTTTGCGTATTCCATCGCTTCAGCTTCTGGCTTGTTTGAAACTGTTAATGGTCCTAAGTGATCACCACCTAAGAAAATACGATCACTAGATAATCCAGCTTCTTTTGCTTTTTCATGGCAGAAGTTGAAGAAATCTTGAGGTGTCATTCCAGAGTAACCACCATTTTGGTCTACTTGGTTTGCGGTAGATTCAATTAAAACACATGAATCTTGTTTTTTTGCGGTTTCCATCGCAGCCTCAATTACGAATGCATTACTTGAGCAGCATGAATAGATTGCTACGGCTTTACCTTCTTTTTGTTTTTTTACAATTTTTAATAATGGATTTTGTTTAGGCATTATATGTCCTCCTTAACTGATTTTATTATACAGTATGCTTAACTTTTTTTCTCCTTTTTAACATAAAGTCAATTAAAAAGTGCAAATATTACTAATTTGTTAAAAATGACAAAAGCATTACTAAAATGTTTATTTTATTTTGAAAGCGCTATGCTATAATAGTAGAAGAGATATATGGAGGAGATACAAATGAAAGTTATCGTATGTGAAAATTATGATGAAATGTCAGCTAAGGCGTTTGGTGTCATGAAAGAATTGTTAGATGCAAAAAAAGATGCTGTATTAGGATTGGCTACAGGATCTAGTCCGGTTGGATTATATAAAGAAATGATCCAATACTACAAAGATGGATATAGCTATAAAGATATTAAATCTTATAACTTAGATGAATATGTAGGAATCGATCGTAATGATCCTCAATCTTACTATACATTTATGTATGAAAACTTATTCAAAGATATCGATATCGATTTGAATAACACACACGTTCCTTATGGAAATACAGAAGCAGATTGTAAAGCTTATGAAGATGCTTTAAGTGAAGTATCTATTGATTTACAGGTATTAGGAATTGGGCAAAATGGACACATTGGATTCAATGAACCTGGTACTCCATTTGAAGAATTAACACACATTGTTGATTTGACAGAAAATACTCGTGAAGCAAATGCTCGTTTCTTTGATAATGATATCAATAAAGTTCCAACACAAGCTATTTCAATGGGAATTGGAACAATTATGAAATCTAAAAAAGTATTATTAGTGGCAAATGGCGAAAATAAAGCAGATGCAGTGAAAGCTATGATTGAAGGACCAATCGATACAGCATGTGCTGCAAGTGCATTGCAAAACCACGCAGATGTAGTTGTTGTATTAGACAAAGCGGCTGCTAGTAAATTGAGCAAATAATTATATTTGTCTTTGTTGGATAGGGAATTCATTTCTCTATCCTTTTTATTTGTGTTAAAATGAACATGTATGAAAAAATGGATATATAGAATTCTTTTAGTTGTTTGTCTTTGTGTATTTGGATATAGTGCATATAATTTATGGGATATTTATTCACAAAAACAACAAGTAGAAAATGAAACTAAACAATTAGAAAAAAGTGTAATCAAAAAAAAGGACAAAGAAGAAAAGAAAGTGTTAGATCCGGATTGGAGCAAACTTAAAGCGGAAAATGAGGATATTGTAGCATGGATCTATGTTCCTGATTGTGATATTTCTTTTCCTGTGATGCAAACAAAAGATAATCAATTTTATTTGAATCACACTGTGAGTAAAGAATATAATGATAGAGGTTCGATTTTTTTGGATGCGAATGCGAATGGACAATTTCAAGATGATAATTCAATTATATATGGACATTCTGTAGAGGGTGGAGGTATGTTTACCTTATTAAAAAAGTATTGTGATGAAGATTTTTTTAAGTCGCATCCAGTATTTTATTTATTAACACCAGATGCGAATTATAAGTGTCATGTTTTTACATTTGCGAAAACGACAGAAGATAGTGTATTCTATACAACGTCATTTGGTGATTATAGACAAGAGACGTTGGATTCTATGCAACAAATGTCGACTTATTTTAATGAATTAGATGATATAGATGCGAATTATGTATCTTTATCTACTTGTGATTTAGAATATGGATTTAATTCGAATCATCGTTTTGTCTTAACTGGCCTTATGGTAAAGACAAGTGGCGATATTGTTTTAAAAGATTGATATATGATATACTTGGTGAGGTTTTTAATATGAAAATTTGTTTTGTGACAGGAGGAACGGGTGGACATATTTATCCGGCTTTAGCTTTGGCGGATAAAATGAAAGAACTTGATTCTTCAACTGAAATATTATTTATTGGAAATGATGATCGCATGGAAAAGGATTTGATTCCTCAAAATGGTTATGCGTTTAAGGCTTTACATACTTCTGGATTGGTAGGGAATGCATTTAAAAAATGTATGGCTGTTTGTCAGATGTTTAAAGCAGAAGGTAAGGCAAAAAAATATTTAAAAGAATTTAACCCAGATGTAGTTATTGGTTTTGGTGGCTATGTGAGTGCACCTGTTATTATGGCAGCTCATTCTTTAGGTATCCATACTGTAATCCATGAACAAAATTCTATTGTTGGAAAAGCAAATCAGCTTGTTATGAAAAAAGTGGATGCGATTATAACTTGTTATGAAAAGTGCAATGAGGTTTTTCCTAAGGAAAAGATTCACATGCTTGGAAATCCAAGAGCTACAATTGCTAAAGAAGCAAAATTTGATGAAGACTATTTTAAATCACTAGGCTTAGATTTAGATAAAAAGACCATTCTTATTGTTATGGGCTCTTTAGGTTCTAGTTCAGTAAATGAATTGATGAAGAGTGCTCTAAAGGATGTTGATGGTGATTTACAATTTTTGTATGTCTGCGGAAAAGATAATTCGCAAGATTTGAATTTGTTTGAAAACCAAAAAAATATTCATGTTGTACCATATGTAGATACTTTACGTATATATGGACATGTAGATGGAATGGTTTGTCGTGCAGGAGCAACTACGCTTGCAGAAGTAACAGCTTTAGGTATCCCATCTATTGTGATACCAAGTCCTTATGTGGCAAACAACCATCAATTTTATAATGCGAGCATGCTATTAAAAAAACAGGCTTGTCGTATTATTGAAGAAAAAGATTTAAATGCAGAAACATTGCAGGGACAAATTGTTTCTTTATACGCAAATCCTGTGGTATATAAAGAAACGCATGAGCATGCTTTGCAGATGGGAAAACCAAATGCGGCATATGATATTATAGATTTATTAAAAAATATATGTAAAAAGGGGAAGTAATATGAGCATTAAGGATCGTTTAATGACGTATGCAGAAGTTTTAGAACATGAATCTATGAAGAAACATACAACTTTTAAGATTGGTGGCTTTGTAGATTATTATATTTATCCAAAAAATTGTACAGCTTTGATGTGTGTACTCGATATACTTGCAGAAGAAAATATTCCATATTATGTACTTGGACGTGGATCAAATGTTTTATGTTCAGATACGGATTTTCATGGTGCAATTATAAATTTAGATCGTACTCTGAATGACTTTTATTTTGAACCAGATGGAATTTTAGTGGCACAAGCAGGATGTTCAATTATAAATATGGCGGTAGAAGCCATGAAAAGATCGTTGACAGGATTAGAATGGGCAAGTGGTATTCCAGGTTCTATTGGGGGATGTCTGTATATGAATGCAGGTGCCTATAAAGATAATATGGCAAATCATTTAGTAGATGTATGTGTTTTAAAAGATAATACAATTTGTTGGATGAAAAAGGATGAATTGGATTATGCATATCGCCATTCTATTTTTCAATCACATAAAGATTGGACTATTTTAGTGGGTCGTTTTCAATTAGAAAAAGGAAATCAAAATGATATTCGTGATTTAATGGATGCTAGACGCGAAAGAAGAATGAGCGCACAACCATTGGATAAGCCATGTGCAGGAAGTGTTTTTAGAAATCCAGAAGAAATTCCTGCTTGGAAATTGATTGAAGATTTAGGTTTACGTGGACATAAAGTTGGTGGGGCTAAAGTGAGTGAAAAGCATTGTAATTTTATTGTGAATGATGATTTAACCGCTACAGCTCAAGATGTTCGTGATTTAATTCATGAAATCAAAGTCAAGGCTAAAAAAGAATATGATATTGACATGGTAACGGAAGTTGAGCAGTTATATTGGTAAAGAAAAAAATAAAGCTAACCATTAAACAAACAATTATTTTTAGTTTTGTTTTTATGATGGTGGCTAGTGTTTTTGTGTATTACTTTTCTACAGATTCCCATGTCAAAGTTTTGTCGTGTAAAAATAATTACTATTTATCAGATAACGAAGTTTATGATTTGGCAAACGTGAGTACAAAAACTCGTCTTTATTTTGTACCTTCTATTCTATTTGAAAAAAGAGTAGAGAAGATGCCATTTGTACAGTCTTGTAAAGTATCAAAGAAGAATCGTAAATTGACTTTTGATGTGCAAGAAAAATTGATTGTTGGCTATTATGTAAAGGGTGATAAAAACTTTGCGTTGCTTCAAGATGGGACATCCATTGAAATTGAAGAACAATATTTGAATATGATCGTGCATTTTCCTTTATTGTCCGATTTTAATGCGAAACAACGCAAACAGTTATGCGAACAATTTCAAAAACATAGCAAAATATTAACGCGTGATTTAATAGAAAAGTTTGCGGAAATTGTACCTTATAAAACGAGTTACGATAAAAATATGTTTAAGATCACGATGCAGGATGGTAATATTGTTTATACGAATTTAAATAGTATAAAAATGCTTTCAAAATACCAAAGTGTATTGACGAAACTTAAGGGAAAGTCGGTATGTTTGGTTTTAGATTCTACACATTCTACGATTGAAAAAGTAAATTGTGAGGATTTGAATTCTAAGAAAAAGGAAGAAGAGCAAAAAAAGACTTCTGAAAAAGCGGAAACAGAAACATCACAAGAAACTGAGAATCAAGAACAACAGCCAGATAATGAAGAAACAGAAAATGAGGCGGAGTGGGTTTATGATGAGAATACGGGAGTATATTATCATGAAGCTATAGGTATGTATTATGATCCGAATACCGATGAATATTATGATGAAAATGGGACATATTATTATTGGGATGAGGATTCACAAAGCTTTGTAGAAGCGTATTAGGATTTGTGTTTATATTTTAAGTAGAGTATAATTAATAAAAACAGGAGGTTTTATTATGCCTATTAATAAATCAACAGAATACGGAAATATCGAAATTTCATTAGATGCGATTGCCAATTTAGCAGGTGGTGCAATTACTGAATGTTACGGTATTGTAGGTATGGCAAGCCAGAAAACATTGAAGGATGGCTGGGCAGAATTATTGAAAAAGGAAAATTACGCTCGTGGTGTTGTTGTGACACAAGATGAAACGGGTTTGGTTTTAAATCTTTATATTATCGCATTGCAAGGAATTAAATTAAGCGAAGTTGTATATGAAGCACAAAAGCGCGTTAAATATGTATTGGAAAAGACTTTGGAAGTTAAATGTAACGCTGTAAACATTTATGTTCAAGGTGTACGAGCAGTTAAGTAGGGGTTAAAAAATGGAAAAAATCAATGGTGTATTATTTAAACAGATGCTTGAATCCGGCATGAATAATTTATCAAATCATTCAGCCGAAATTGATGCATTGAATGTTTTTCCTGTACCAGATGGTGATACTGGAACGAATATGCATTTAACTGTATCAAATGGTGTAAAGGAAGCTCTTAAAACAAATTCGGATTCTGTAAAAGATATTGCGAAAACGTTATCTCGTGGATTATTAATGGGAGCACGCGGTAACTCAGGTGTTATTACTTCACAGATTTTTAGAGGAATCTATCAAGCTGTGGAAGACTTAGATGATATGGATGCGTCACAATTGGCTCACGCTTTAGTGAATGGTAGTCGTGTTGCTTATCGTGCTGTTATGCGTCCAGTAGAAGGTACGATTTTAACAGTAGTTCGTGAAGCTGCAGACTATACATATGCATATACTACTACAGAAGAAGTAACAGACTGCATGGATGTGATGAAAAAGATGGTGGATGAAGCCAATGCTTCTTTACAAAGAACACCTGAATTATTACCAGTACTTGCAGAAGTAGGTGTAGTTGATAGTGGTGGAAAAGGACTTTGCGTAATCTTAGAAGGTTTCCTTGCAGCTATGGAAGGTCAGCCAGTTCAACTTGAAGGTGCAAAAGCAGCTGGTGAGAGTGCTCAAACAAAAGTTGAAGGTGGAGAAGAAGAATATGGTTTCTGTACAGAATTTATTTTGAAGCTATCTGAAAATGGTATTCGTCATTTCTCTGAAACCAGCTTTAAAGATGAATTAGCTACAATTGGTAATTCAATTGTTTGTGTACAAGATGAGGATTTAGTAAAAGTTCATGTTCATACATTAGAACCATTTACAGCTATTAAAATGGGACGTCGTCAGGGTCGTTTTATTAAATTAAAAGTTGAAAATATGCAAGAACAGCATGACAACATTATTGAAAAAGAAGAAGAGGAAAAAATGGCAGAACACAAAAAATATGCCATTATTACCGTAGCTCCTGGTGATGGAATCAAGAAGATGTTCACAGAACTTAGAGCTGATATTGTTGTCGGTGGTGGACAAACAATGAATCCTAGTACAGAAGATTTTGTTTCAGCCGTTGAAAAGTTGAATGCAGATCATATCTTCATTTTGCCGAACAACTCAAATATTGTTTTAGCTGCAAGTCAGGCTGCACAAGTATGTTCGGATCAAGATATTCATGTACTTCCAAGTAAAACAATTCCACAAGGATTAAGTGCTTGTGTTATGTTTAATCCAGATGTTGAATTAGAAGATAACTTAGCTGAAATGAATGAGGCTATTGAAAATGTTAAATCTGGTGAAGTGACTTATGCGATCAAAGATACAACATATGATGGTCTTGAAATTAAAAAAGATGAATATATGGGTATTTTTGGAAAAGATATTTGTGTATCTTGTCCAGATTGCATGGAAGCAACAAAAAAATTGTTGGATAAAATGCTAGATGATGATAGTGAACTTGTTACTTTGATTTATGGAGATACAGCTACAGAAGAACAGGCTGAAGAAATTGCTGCTTATATCGAAGATAACAGTGATGCAGAAGTTGAAATCCATGAAGGAAATCAACCGGTTTACTCATTTATTATTGGTGTTGAATAAGGGTCAGTATAAACTGATCCTTTTAATTTGGCCATTAAAAATAAAAATACCAACGACACCACAAACAAGACAATGTAAAGAAAGTAGATTAATCGAAGCAACAAAAGCTTGATAACTATGTTGAGGCCGTTGGAAATTTATAGTATCATAATATTGTCTTAGAGGATGGATAGAAATCGCAAACTTTGGTCGGCAAGATTTCTATTTTTTTATTTACGTTCAATCCCTTCTAAAAATACTGTAACAAAAAGATAGGAAAAGTTCATTCTAAAAGTGTTTAAAGGTTATCTCTTTCTCAGAGCTAAAATCCCTATGACTTTTAAAGTTTAATTTATCCCTGCTTTTAAATATTCAAAAAGACCGCTTGATGCGGTCTTGATAATTTTATGCGTTTTGTTCTTGTTCTTGAAGTTTTGCCTTTTCAACAGGTTGAACCAATTTCTTTCCAGAACCAATGAAGATCATCAATCCTAATGCCATTAATAGAACAGCGAAGAATAATTGTAGTCCGTCTGTCATAAATACAAATCCACCAGTTACGAATAACTTTAAGCAGATGTTGTATACGGACATTCCTAAGCTTGTCATTGTTACAACTAACATCATAACCATAGGTACATATAACATGTATCCCTTACGTCCTGTAACTTTTAAGAATACAGATAATGAAACTAATACCATGGCAGCAAGCAATTGGTTAGCACTACCGAATAATGGCCAGATATTTAAGTATCCACCTAAGCTTAATAGGTAACCACCAGCTAATGTGATCAAAGTAGCAACGTATTTGTTTGTTAAGAAAGTGACAACACTGTTTGTTTCAACTTCTTCGTTTACTTCAAATAATTCTTGGAATGATAAACGTCCGATTCTAGCAACGGCATCTAATGATGTTAATGCTAATGCAGAAACGAACATTGTCATAATACATAGACCCCATTCTTGAGGGAATCCAAATTGTGAAATCAATCCAGTAACACCTACTGAGAATTTGATGAATGGTGTTGCAGTATCGGCAAATGCCATAGAAGATAGTGTTTCATTCAATACGCCTTTACTAGCTAAACTAGTTAAAGATCCAACAACAACAATTACAAGTACAGCTAGTAATGATTCAAGTAACATACTTCCGTATCCAACTTGTAACATATCACTTTCGTTACGGATTTGTTTAGAACTTGTTTCACTAGATACAAGTGAGTGGAATCCACTAACAGCACCACAAGCAACAGTGACAAATAATGTAGGGAAGATATAGCTTCCAGTTGCAGATTTAAATCCTGTAAATGCAGGAGATGTAATTGTTGGATTTGATACGAATACACCAACAACAGCAGCAACGATCATTCCGATGAATAAGAATGTAGTCAAATAGTCACGTGGTTGTTTTAATACCCAGATAGGTGTAACACTCGCAAAGAAGATATAAACGAATACTAGATATACCCATGTCTGTTTAGTGAAGTAAACTGGGAATGCGATTCCTAATGCTAGCATCGCAACGATTAATGCGATACCAAGTACAGCTTGTTTCCACCCAGAAAGTCCTGTTTTCTTTAAGAAGAAACCAAATGCGATAGCTACAAATACATATAGAATTGTGATTGAACTTGCAGCTCCACTAGGTAATGATTGTGCACCAGCCGCATTATATCCATTTAATGATCCTGCAACCATGTCGGCAAATGCAGCAATTACTAATAAAGTGAATAACCAGCAGAACAAGAAGAATAATTTACGTCCTGTTTTACCAATATAAGTTTCAATAATTTGTCCCATAGATTTACCATGAGATTTAACAGATGCGTATAGAGCACCAAAGTCTTGTACGGCTCCAAAGAAGATGCCTCCGACCATTACCCATAGAAAAGCAGGTAACCATCCAAATACCATCGCAAGTACTGGACCTGTTACTGGACCGGCTCCGGCAATTGAAGAGAATTGGTGTCCAAATACTTCCCATTTGTTACTTGGAACATAATCAACTCCGTCTTCCTTTTCATATGCAGGTGTCTTAGCTTTTGGATCGATTCCCCATGTTTTAACTAAATATCGTCCATAAACTAAGTAGGCTGTTAGCAATAATGCAGCAGCAATAGCTAATAATAATAGACCATTCATAATAACTTTCCTCCCTTAAAACTTTCTATTCAAATATTCAAATAATAAAAAAAAGACCTCGTCTATCTAAGACGAAATCTAATATTATTCCGTGGTACCACTTAGTTTGCAACACCTTTGTTGCCACTTAGAACTTCTTAACGCGAAAGACGAATCATTTTACTATTATTTCAAATGATTAGCTCACAAGGGATAGCTCTAAGGACCATCGTTATCATTTCACCAAATTTGATACTCTCTATGACCAGGTTTGCTTAAAGTCATGTCTTGTTCACAGCTTTGAATATTTGTGGTTGTATAATATACCATCTTGAAAAACATGTCAACACAAAATGTAATAAAATGTAAATTAATTTTCATTAATTTACATAAATTACAATTGTCATTTGATTGTTAACGTGTGAACGTCTGTGCTATAATGTAAAGACGTTGTTGGAGGGGAATTCATGATTTATATAACTGGCGACATTCATAGAGAACAAGATATTCATAAAATCAATCCTAGAGAGTTTACTGTTGGCGATACTTTAACGGAAAATGATTATGTTATTATTTGTGGTGATTTTGGTTGTGTCTGGGATGGAAGTACAGGAGATAACTTTTGGTTGAAATGGTTAGATTCGCTTCCTTGGAATACTTTATTTATTGATGGGAATCATGAAAACTTTGATGTCTTAAATACATATCCTATAGAAGAATATAAGGGTGGTAAAGTCCATCGTATTCGTTCTAAAGTATTTCATTTGATGCGTGGTGAAGTTTTTGATATAGATGGTTATAAATTCTTTACAATGGGTGGAGGATTTTCGCATGATGTATGTTATCGTACAGAACATAAAAATTGGTGGAAAGATGAGATTTGTACGATAGAAGAGGCAAAACACGCATTTGATACATTGGAAAAAAATGAGTGGAAAGTAGATTATATTTTATCTCATGACATATATTCATCTCATCCATTGGCTCATAAATATGAAATAGATATGAGTTTATATGGAGATAATTATTATGATTTACATGATTGTTTAGAAACGATTGAAAAGAAAACGGAATATAAAATGTGGTTTAGTGGACATTATCATGATGATTTAATTCACTATTCAGATTCACAAAAACCTTGTTTGACTTTATTTGATAAAGTGATGTTGTTAGAAACTATAAATGAAGAAATGAAAAGCCTGACTAAAATTTAGTCAGGCTAATTTTTAAAGGATCTCTTGAAGATTATCTTCAATTGTTTGTTTTAATGTATCGAATGAATGATCAAATCTTTGTTGATCATTTTCATTTAAGTGTAAACGAATAACTTGTTCTACACCATTTGAACCAACAACGCTTGGTGTTCCAATAAAGTATCCTTCTTTACCATATTCACCATTTTGATATGCACTAACTGGTAAAATGGCACGTTCATTATTTAAGATACAAGATACGATACGTTTTAATGCCAAACCGATTCCGTAGTAAGTAGCACGTTTTAATTCGATGATCTTATAAGCTTTGTCACGTACATCAATATAGATTTCTTGTAATTCACTTAAAGAAATATTATTTTCATCTAAGTATTCAAGTAAATTTTTGCATCCAATATATGAGTGAATCCAAGGAACGAAACTAGAATCACCATGTTCACCCATGATATAAGCATGGATGTTACTGTCAGCAAATCCTAATTTTTCACTTAATGCATGACGTAAACGAGCCGTGTCTAATACTGTACCTGAACCGATAACGTGGTTTTTAGGTAATCCACTTTCTTTCCAAGCTACATAAGTCATAATATCTACTGGGTTGTTTGCAACAACTAAGATACCATTAAAGTTATTTTCTTTTAAGGCTTGGCATACACCTTTTGTGATATTTGCATTGATTTTAACTAAATCCAAACGAGTTTGACCTGGCTTTTGAGCAGCTCCAGCTGTTAAGACAACGATATTTGTGTCCGTAGCATCTGCATAAGTTCCAGCTGTGATTTTCATCTTTGTATCTGCATATACAAGACCATCACTAAGATCCATTTGTTCTCCTCTTGCTTTGTCTTCATTCACATCGACTAAAACAAGTTCATCAATACCTTTTTCAGAAAGCATTGAATAGGCAAAACTCATGCCGACAAATCCAGTACCAACAAGCATGATCTTTCTTTTTTTGATTTTTTCAGACATAACTTCATTCTCCTTCTTATATCTACACGTATATTATAGGTTAGTTTAAACTAAAAAGCCAGTGAATCACTGGCTTATTTTGCTTGGGTTTGTGCTTGTAAGACAATTTCAACTTCGATTTCTTTAGAATCTCTATCAACGACCATCTTGACGTTGTCTCCAATTTTATGCTTTTTTAATATAGCTTTTACATCACTTGTTGATTGAATCTTTTCTCCATCAAAACGGATAATGCGGTCATTTTGTTTTAATCCGGCTTTATCGGCAGCTCCATTCTTTACGATTTGCACGATATAACAGCCATCTTCATATTTAGAATTTTGCGTTTGGTTACTTGAAGTATAGTCATATAAACTAACATTCAAGGCTGGCCTAGAAGTTACACTTCCATTTTGCATAAGTTCTGTAATCACATCTTTGGCAGGTGTAATTGGAATCGCAAAGCCTAATCCTTCAATTCCTGTAGAACTTTCTTTTGCATTTACAATACCAATTAGATTGCCATCTGCATTAAATAATCCACCTCCAGAGTTTCCTGGATTAATGGCGGCATCTGTTTGTAGTAAAGTCATTGTTTCGTTATCGATTGTGATCTGTCTATCGGTTGCAGAAATAATACCTGTAGTAACTGTTCCCCCAAGTTCACCCAATGGATTTCCAATCGCAATGGCAGGATCTCCTACTTGTAAGATATCGCTATCACCTAATGTAGCGGCTAAAAGATTTTGAGCTTCGATTTTAATGACAGCTAAATCGGTTTGCGAATCTGTACCAATAATCGATGCATCGTATTCTGTTCCATCTGTTGTTGTGACTTTTAAACTGGTTGCACCACTCACAACATGATTGTTTGTGACAATATATCCATCTTCACTAATGATGACTCCACTACCTGCACCTTGAGACACATATTGGCCGAAGATAGAGTTTCCACTAGAAACAGACTCCGTCGTGATTTCTACTACGCTATCCTTACATTTTTCAACGATATCTGAAACATCTGCTACTTGAATGGTTCCAGAATTGGATTTATTAGTTTGTTGTTGAATGGTGACATTGGCATTATTAGATAAATGACTTCCGGCATAACCAGCACCAAATCCGACGATACCAGATAACAAGATTATACCTGCAGTGGTTAGAATTTTATTTCGAACAGGAACATATGTTTTAGGTTTAAATTTTGGTGGTGTTTGCATGTTAATTCCTCCTTTTGCATGCTATATTCTGTAGTATACACCATTTATCATTAAATATATGTGTCAAATATACCTTTTTGTCTATACAAATTTGGGAATATTTGTATTCAGTGCTATAATAGCGTTATAGAAAGCACGTTTAAGGGAGGTTTCATATGCCAATAAAAACGACAAAAAAAGTTACAAATAAAAAAGTAGTAAAAGAAGAAACAAAACCAGCTGTTGAAGCTAAAAAAGAAGAAGTAAAACCTGCAGAAACAAAGAAAGCTCCTGCAAAAAAAGCTACAAAGTCAGCAGTTAAAGCTAAAAAAGAAGGAGTGAAACCTGCAGAAACAAAGAAAGCTGCAGCTAAAAAAACAACAAAGAAAGCTACAACTAAAAAAACAACTACTAAAAAGGTAACGACTAAAAAAATGACTAAAGAAGAACAATATGCGAAGTTATCATTAGATACATGTCTTGATTTGGCAAAAGCTATGTCAATGAATGTAACTCGTGATTCTATTATTCAACAATTGATTTTAAATCCAGATGTAAAATCAGTTTCAAAAGATTTAGTGAATAAGTATCAATTAACAGGTAAATTTAATTTTGAAGAAGATGGATACGATGAAGGTTTAGTAGAAGTTTTAGTATCTAAAGTATATGAAACAGCAGATATTAAACCTCAGAAAGCTGAAGATCTACAAGCGGATGTTGATCATGCGTTGAATTATAAATTTACAGATGTTGTTGCGGATGGAGAAGAATATAAGGCTCAATTTGATACAATGCGTAAAGTATTAATGATTGCACAACATAAAGATATTCATGATTCAAAAAATTTAGATGAAGAAATCGGAATCGATGTTGAAAAATTCGTTGAAGAATTCATGGATCTTGCGTATAGCGTTTTAAAAACATGGAAATATGAAGATGTAGATTATTATGAACACTTTATTTATGCCGTATTATCACAATTAGAAGATCTACACGATACATATAGAAATCGTATTATGATGGATGTAGCTGATCTATATATCTTACATGGAGATTATGGATTAGGTGATGCAGATTATGGTTATATCTTAAGAGAGAACCAAATCAAAGATTATATCTATTATCGTTATGCTTCTATTTATGAAGGTGTGGATAAAGACAAGGCGAAACAAATCGCAAACCAAGCTTTACAATTTGTAGATGATCGTTTTACATATTATCCAAATATTATTGCAGTTTTAGAAGGTTAATGTGAATTCTGCTTGATTTTTAAAGGCGTTTTGCATATGATATATTTTGCGAATACTTTTAATCAAGGAGGATACAATGGCAGCTTCAAAAATTCCTGTGTGGATTAAACAATGCCTTGATCAATATGGTAACTGTGCGTGTGGACGTGCTATTACTAAAAAAATTGGTAAGGAGAATCTTTTACAAATTCTTGAAAATGAAGGATACCCATGTGAATTGGAAATCTTGAGTGATCAAAAAGACAAAAGTGCATATCCAAAAGATGGAACATATATTTTAACATTAAAAAATCGTCAATCTCTAATGGTTGACGAAGATGAAGACGAAGAGTAAATACTTCGTCTTTTATATTATAAATTTTTAATAATTTCGTCCGTGAATGCATCTGTAGAAGCACTTCCGCCAAGATCAAAAGTTAATACCTTTCTTTCTTCAAATGTTTTGTTTAATGCATTTCGAATTTTTGTGGCAACACTTTCCTGATGAAGATCCTCTAACATCATACAAGCCGATAATAATAAAGCGCTCGGATTCGCAATATGTTTTCCTGCAATATCTGGAGCACTACCATGCACAGCTTCATACATGGCATAATCATCACCTTTATTGCAACTTGGAAGTAAACCTAATCCGCCAATTAAACCACTGGTTAAATCAGAAACAATATCTCCATAAAGATTTGGCATAACCATAACATCAAATTGTTCGGGATGCATCACAAGCTGCATGCAAGTGTTATCCACAATTAAGGAATTGGATTCGATTTGAGGATATTCTTTGGAAATATCTTCAAAAATATGAAGAAACAAGCCATCGCTCATTTTTAAAATATTAGCCTTATGCACACAAGTTAATTTTTTACGATTATTCTTAACACAATATTCAAAAGCAGCTCTAATAATTCTTGTACTTGCCTTTTTTGTGATGATCTTATAGGCATAAACTGTATTTTCATCAATCTGCTCTTCTTTACCAACATATAGATCTTCTGTGTTTTCTCTAAAAGTTACGATATCTACATTGTCAAATCTTGTAGGAATACAAGGATTGGATTTAGCAGGACGAATATTTGCCCATAAATCATATTTGTTTCGCAATGTAACATTTAAAGAACGAAATCCCTTACCAACCGGCGTTGTGATAGGTGATTTTAATAAAATTTTGTTCTTTTCATAAGATTCAAAAGCTTTTTCAGGAATATATTCTCCAGTTTCCTCATATACTTTTGCCCCTACATTAAACACTTCATATTCAAGCTTTGCGTTTGCAGCATTTAAAACTTTAATGACGGCATCCGTGATTTCTGGTCCGATTCCATCTCCTTTAAAAACTGTTATTGTTGTCATTTGATTTCCTCCATTTCTCCTACATAAACATTGGCAGGTCGAATTAATTTACGATTGGATTGACGATTTTCTAAATGATGACTTACCCAGCCAGCTGTTCGACTAATCGCGAATAATGGTGTAAATAGATCGGCTTCAATACCTAGTAATGAATATACATAGCCTGAATAATAATCCACATTTGCGCAAACTTCGATACCTTTTCTTTCTTTCATTACCTCGATAGCAACCTTTTCGAAAGCATGAATACAATTGTAAATCTCTTCCTGTCCTTTTGATTTAGCTAAAGCTTCGCATTGCTCGTGAATTAATAGTGCACGTGGATCACTTTTAGTATAGATCGCATGACCAATACCATAAATAAGTCCACTGTGATCAAAAAAGTCTTTATCTAATATACGATTTGCAATTTTTTTAAGCGTAGCTTTATCGGTTGTAAATCCAACCTCATGAAATATGGCTTTGAACATGTTAGTTACCTTACAATTTGCCCCACCATGTTTAGGACCTTTTAATGAACCAATGGCAGCCGAAATACAAGAGTAGATATCCGTTCCTGTACTGGATATTACGACATTGGCAAAAGTAGAATTGTTTCCACCGCCATGATCGGCGTGGACCATTAATAAAGTATCCATGATTTTAGCCTCTTCAAATGTATATTGATCATTCCCTCTAGTCATGCATAGAATGTTTTCAGCTAAGCTTCTGTCTGGATAAGGATATGATTTAAATACTTTATTACGGGCATATGAAAAAGTGAAAAGTGGAATACTCGCAAGAATTTTTAATCCTTTCATCATTCTTTCTTCAAGATCATCTGTATCTGCACTTGGATCTTTCGCATATAATTTTAATACTTCGATTTGAAGTGCATTCAATATGTTTGGTGTTTCATACTGTAAGTCAACAGGCCCCATTTTAAAATTGAGTAAGTAATCTTTAAAAGTTTTTAATTGATCAGCGTTTGGCAAGGTTCCAAAAATTAAAAGATAAGCCGTTTCTTCAAATCCACAGATTTTGTCTGAAGGTTGTTTGTTTACTAAATAATTGATTGGATAGCCCCTATAAATCAATTGACCATCAATGTTATATTTTTTTTCATGAATAATTTTATACCCAATAACATCACAAATTTTAGTTAATCCTACTTTAACTCCCGTACCATTGTCGTTTCTAAGCCCAGCTTTTACGCGATATCTAGAGTATAGGGAAGGATCAATAAAATTGCGTTCTTCATTATCTTGATAGATTTCTTTAAGTGTGTGCACTTTATGAAACCTCCTTTCATATGTTTCATATTATAACATAAACTTTCATATTGTTACATTTTTTGTTATAATTCGTTTTAGGAGGATATTGTCTATGCAAAATTTGACGTACAAGATTCTAGAAAAACATTTATTAAAAGGAAAATTAGAAGCAGGCCAACCTATCGAAATCAAAATGGATCAAACTTTAACACAAGATGCGACAGGGACTATGGCCTATATGCAGTTTGAAGCTATGGGAGTGAAAAAAGTAAAAACAGAATTATCTGTTAGCTATGTCGATCATAATACACTACAAAATGGATTTATGAACGCGGACGATCACGCATATCTTCAAAGTGTAGCTAGTAAATATGGGATTTATTTTTCAAAAGCAGGAAATGGAATCTGTCACCAAGTTCATTTGGAACGTTTTGCCAAACCACAAAAAACATTGATTGGATCCGACTCACATACACCGACATCATCGGCAATGGGATGTATTGCGATTGGTGCAGGAGGATTGGATGTTGCCAAGGCAATGGCTGGAATTGGCTATCGATTAACATGTCCTAAAGTTGTTGAAGTAAAATTAACAGGTACTCTAACGCATGGGGTTTCTAGTAAAGACATTATTTTAAAACTATTAGAATTATTGAGTGTAAAAGGAGGCGTTGGTAAAGTTTTTGAATACACTGGAGAAGGTGTCAAAAATTTGAGTGTTTACCAAAGAGCAACCATCACAAATATGGGAGCTGAACTTGGAGCTACTACATCTATTTTCCCAAGTGATGAGGTTACCCATGAATTCTTAAAACGTCAACAAAGAGAAGAAGATTATATTCCTTTAAGTGCAGACGAAGGTTGTCACTATGATGAAACTGTTGAAATTGATTTGAGCAAATTAGTACCATTAGCCGCATGTCCAAATTCACCAGATGCCGTTAAAAATGTATCTGAACTTTCTGGCATGAAAGTAGATCAAGTAGCGATTGGTTCTTGTACAAATTCAGGCTATGAAGATTTAATGAAGGCAGCCGCTATTTTAAAAGGTAAAAAGATTGCGCATAATGTAAGTCTAGTTGTTTCACCAGGATCAAGACAAGTACTTATGAAATTGATTGAAAATGGAACACTTTCAACCTTTGTATCTTGTGGAGCAAGAATTCTAGAATGTACTTGTGGGCCTTGTATTGGTATGGGGCAAAGTCCAAAAAGTGATGCCGTAAGCTTACGTACCTTTAACCGTAATTTTTATGGTCGAAGTGGAACACTAAGTGCCGGTATTTACTTAGTATCACCAGAAGTGGCTGCAGCAAGTGCAATTACAGGAGTTATTACAGATCCAACGACATTAGATTATGCAGATGAATTTGAAAAAGAACAAAGCTATATTGATGATTCATTGATTTATGCCCCAAGCAATACTTTTGAAAATGTTGAAATTGTTCGAGGACCCAACATTAAACCACTGCCTGTAAATACACCAATGGATCAAACAATTGATAAAAAAGTTGTCATCAAATTACCAGATAATATTACGACAGACCATATTGCACCAGCTGGAGCGAAGGTTTTACCTTATCGCTCAAATATTGAAAAACTATCTACATTCGTATTTGAAAACAATAAGCCGCATTTTGATGAAGTATGCAAAGAAAATAATGGAGGTATTATTGTAGCCGGCGAAAACTATGGTCAAGGATCAAGTAGAGAACATGCAGCACTTGCACCAATGTATTTAGGTATAAAAGCTGTTTTGGCTAAATCTTTTGCCCGTATTCACCTAGCAAACTTAGTCAATTTCGGTTTGTTGCCACTTGTATTTGATGATAAATCGGATTATGACAAAATTGATGAAATGGATGAATTGAAAATTGAAAATGTAGATTCACTTTATAATTCATTTGATTTAACGATTGAAAATGTGACAAAGAAAGAAACATATAAAGTGCATGCACCTATTAGTAAAGAAGATGTCGAAATTCTTATGGCAGGTGGAGCACTGAATTATATCCGTAATCAACAATAGGGACGTTTTTTAAAGACGTTCCTTTTCTTGTGGTATAATATCTAGGAAATTAGGTGAGAGAATGAAAGAAAAACAGGAACAAATTGTAATGCGTATTTCTTTTTGGTCCGGTGTTGCATTTGCACTTGCAGAATTGATTATGGCCATCTATTCTAAATCCCAGTCGGTTCTAGCAGATACCGTTTATGATTCAACTGAACTTGTTGTTATTGGATTAACAATTTATATTATTCCTTTATTTTATAAACCAGTAACCGAAAAGCATCCCTTTGGATATGCACAGCTTGAAAGTATAGTGATCTTATTAAAAGGATTTATGTTTATAGCGGTTATGATGGTTTTGATTATGAATAATATTCAAATTATGTTGAATGGTGGAAATGAAATTGATCATATGCAGGTTTCTATGTTTGAAACGATTTTAACATGCTTTTCAGCATTAATTTTATTCATACTTATGCAAATTAATAAAAAGGTGACATCTCCTACAGTGGATGTCGAAATTTATGGATGGAAAATAGATGTATTCTCAAGTGTTGGTGTATCGCTAGCGTTTTTCTTATCTTCGTTTTTAACACATACGCCACTTGCTTTTATATCACCCTATTTTGATCAAATTGTGGCAATCGTATTGGCATTAGGTATGATGAAAGAACCTATTCAAATGATTGGAGATAGTTTTAGAAGTTTAATGCTTTTAAGTCCAGATGAAGAAGAAGTCACAAAAATAAAACATATTTCTTCATCTATATTAAATAATTATCCCTATGACCCTGTCTTCTATGATATCACGACAACAGGAAGAAAAATGTGGATATCTATTTACTTTACTACACGAGTTGACACAATGTCTTTTACAGAACTTGAAGTAGCCAACCGAGAATTAAAAATTGCTCTTCAAAAAGAATATGAAGATTGCTTTGTGGAACTTGTTCCCAATGTTTTAGCGAATAAATAGGAGAAATTATGGAAAAGAAAATTAAGTTAGTATGTCCTGAATGTAATAAGGAATTTAATACAGACATTTATACTTCAATCAATGTGCAATTGGACAAAGATATGAAGACAAAGATACTGAGTGGAAAGCTTTTTGACATAGAATGCGAACATTGTCATTCTAAGTTTCATATACCATATCCTGTTTTATATCACGATATGGAAAAGAAGCTTTTAATTCAGTATACCGAAGAAAAAGACTTAAAATCGAGCGAAATCGCTTTAAAAAATGCCAATGTAGATGCAGATTATACAGTGCGTATAGTCGATAATGAACGAGACTGGATTGAAAAAATTTTGATTTCAGATAGTGGATTTGATGATCGCATTATGGAATTGTACAAGCTTTTAATACTTTCACAATATGAAGATGCTGAAAATGTGAATGGTTTATATTATTGGAATATTCAAACATTAGAAAATCCTCATTACGTAATGGTGTTGGATGAAAAGGAAAGTGATAAAATGCATTTTATGCCATTCCATGAAGGTGTATATAAACAAGTAGAAGAAGTATTCTTATCCGATATTCAACAAGACTATATTATTGATGCGAACTGGGCAATTTCGAATACAAAGTAGGTGATGTCATGATTGCAAGCATTCATGCGTGTGTGGATCTTTTACATGTGGGCTATCGTGTAAAAGAAGAATATGATCCTATTATTTTAAATGTATATCATTGTTTAAAAGTTGAAGGTTTGAACGATGAAAAATATATGTTACATATTGATTCTGTATTAAAGAAAAGTATTCATGACTTGGATGAAACACAAATTTGTACATATATTACATATGTGTTTGAAAAAGAAAAGTATGTACCTTACTTTTTAAAAAGTTTCATTGAATCAGGAATGTTTAAAGAATTATTACTTAGATATCTTTCATTAAAAGAATCAGATACACTACAATGTATTAAATTAAATCGAAATCTATTAAGTAAATGGCATTATGCAAGTGTATCTGAAGAAGTTGCTCAAAACTTAACAATCAGCGCAAATGGTAGAGTATATCTAACTCGATATATCATGACAAATGAAGGTGTAAAACCACTAAAAACACAGCAGGCAAGTATATCGAAAATAGAGGCGAATGAAATATTAGATGCGATATCAAAGTTGGATTTAGAATCAAAAGAAGTCGAAGAAAATGGCTGGCAATTAAAAATGTATAAGAGTAATTGTGGAAAAAATCGCCTTGTGAAGACCATTGAACACGATGCGAAAAATCCCGATGGATTGAATGAAAGAATTCGTTCAATTCTTCCTTTTGAACATTTATTTGTATTTGGGGGATCCTATTATTCATGGGAGAAAATGTAAAATATTTACATTTATTATTGACATTTATTTTCAATAATACTATATTATTTTCAAAGCAATGAAAAGAAATAGTAAGATAGTACTGCTTTAAGAGACTTTCTGGTTGGTGCAAAGAAAGAGTAAGGCTATTTGAACACGTCTTGGAGCTGTAAAGATGAAAATAGTAGTTTTTAACGTATTCCTGGCGTTATCAGGTTTGAGGCTATGAATAGCAAAATAAGGTGGAACCACGTAAGTTAAACTTTCGTCCTTAGGGCGGAAGTTTTTTTGTTTATAGGGAGGTCATTATGCAGCAGATACAATTACCACAAGGAATGAAAGATACCATTTTACAAGAATGTGAAAAGAAAAAATATCTACAAAATACTTTAGAACAAATTTTCGAATCTTTTGGATATGAAGAAATCATTACACCAACAATTGAGTATTATGAGACGTATGAAAATGCATTTAAAAATATTCAAACGACAGATATGTATAAATTTTTTGATGAGAATGGAAGAATTCTAACATTAAGAACCGATATGACCGTTCCTATTGCACGTGTATGTGCAAGTAAATTTAAAGATTCGAAGCCTCCATTTCGCTATCGATATACTTCAAATGTATTTAAAGTACGACAAAAGTTTGCCGGTAAAAGAAGTGAAGTTACAGATTGTGGCATTGAATTAATTGGGTTGGATTCAAAAAGTGATGTTCAAGTATTATGTTGTGCTTTAGAAGTGATGAAGAATTTTAAAAACTACACATTGGAAATTGGAAATGTACAATTTTTTCAAGCCGCATGTAAAGTCGTTCGCTTAAGCACAGAAGAAATTAATACTTTAGCGAATTTGATTGATAAAAAGAGTATGGTCGATTTAAAAATATATTTAGATTCATTATATTTAAGTGAAAAAATTGTGGATTTCTTTATGCACCTGCCATTTCTTTGTGGAGATGTAAATATCTTGGATGAAGCATACGCATATTGTTTTGATGAATCTTTAAAAGAGGTCTTAGATTCCATGAAAGAATGCATTCAATCTTTAAATGAATTGGGATGTTTAGAAAATGTGACAATCGACTTAGGAAAAGTGGCACATCTTGACTACTATACAGGAATCATTTTTGAAGGCTATGTATCTGGTGTTGGAACAAGTATTTTAAGTGGAGGAAGATATGATTGTTTACTTAAAAAATTTGGTCGAGACCTACCGGCATGTGGCTTTAGTGTAAAACTAGATCCGCTGATTGATCATGTGGATGTGCAACTTAAAAAGAAATTTATACTTTATTATCCAGAATCCAAACAAATTGAAGCTATGAAACAAGCAAATAAGTTACGAAAAGAAGGAAGTGTAATATTAGAGCCTTCCTTAAATGAAACAATTTATGTAAAGGAGGTAGAATGATGGGTCTATCTATTGCACTGACAAAAGGACGTCTAGAAAAACAAACCGTATCTATGTTAGAGGATTTAGGATATGGAATTGAAGCCTTAAAAGATAAGGGACGTGCACTTGTTTTTAAAGATTCCATTGAAGATATTCAATATTTTTTAGTTAAATCCAATGATTGTATTACCTATGTTAATCATGGAGTTGCTGATATTGGAGTTGTAGGTAAAGATACAATTCTAGAAAATGAGAATGATACTTATGAATTGTTAGATTTAAAAATTGGAAAATGTAAATTTATTGTAGCTAGCCTACCTCAAAATCAGTTGTTTTCAAAGGTAGGACACATTAAGATTGGAACAAAATATCCAACGGTAGCGAAACAATATTTTTTATCAAAAGGTATGGATGTGGAAATTATCAAAATTGATGGTTCTGTCGAATTAGCTCCTATTTTAGGCTTATGCGATGGAATTGTTGATATTATGGAAACGGGTACAACACTTAAGGAAAATGGCTTAGTTGTTTTAGATACAGTATGTGATATCAGTGCTCGTGTCATCGTAAATAAGGCAAGTTTTAAATTAAAACATTCAGAAGTTATGAAAGTCATAGAAGATTTAAGTAGGAAGGTGAATGCAGATGTTGACACGAATTTATAAAGAAGATAAGGATGTATTAAAAGAATATTTGATGTCGCGAACACAAGATTTAAGTACAGATGTATTGGTGACTGTATCAAATATTATTCAAGATGTAAAAAATAATAAAGATGAGGCCTGTTTAAAATACACTCGTGAGTTTGATCATGTTTTGTTAGATACAATGGAAGTGACAGAAGAAGAGTTAGATATTCAGATTTCTAAGTGTGATAAAGATTTTGTAGAAGCTATGAAGCTTGCCAAACAAAATATTGAAGATTTCCATAAACTTCAAAGGCAAAATGGATATTTACTTCAAAAAGAAATGGGAATCTATTTAGGACAAAGAGTTCTTCCTTTAGAAGCTGTAGGTATTTATGTGCCTGGAGGACGAGCACAATACCCAAGTAGTGTCTTAATGAATGCACTGCCTGCAAAAATTGCCGGAGTAAAAAATGTAGTGATGGTAACTCCACCAGATTCAGAAGGTACGATTCATCCTAATATTGCATATGCTGCAAGACTTGCAGGTGTGGATAAAATTTATAAGATTGGTGGAGCCCAAGCCATTGCAGCCTTAGCTTATGGAACACAAACGATTGATCGTGTAGATAAGATTGTGGGCCCAGGAAACATCTTTGTGGCAGCTGCTAAAAAATTAGTATATGGAACAGTTGATATTGATATGATTGCAGGTCCAAGTGAAATCTTAGTTGTAGCGGATGAAAATGCCAATCCAGAATATGTGGCAGCAGATTTATTATCACAAGCCGAACATGATCCTATGGCAAGTGCGATTCTTTTGACAACAAGTGAAGACCTTTTAAATTCTGTGAATCAACAGCTTTCAAAACAAAGTGCAATTTTACCTAAAAAAGAAATTGTTGAACAATCCTTAAAGAATTATGGTAAGGCCATTGTTTGTGATTCGCTTGAAGAATGTATTTCAATTAGTAATGAGATTGCACCAGAACATTTAGAATTAATGATTTCAAATCCAATGGAATATCTACAAGAAGTTAAAAATGCAGGTAGTGTTTTCTTAGGCTATTATACTTGCGAAAGTATTGGTGACTATTTTGGTGGAACCAACCATGTTTTACCTACCAGTGGCACTGCACGATTTTCTAGTGCATTATCTGTAGATAGCTTTATAAAAAAATCATCTTATTTATATTATTCAAAACAAGCAATTGAAGCTTACGCAAAATATATTGAGACTATAGCAAGTGAAGAGTGTTTACAGGCCCACGCAAATGCCGCGAAAGTGAGAGTGAAATAATGCAAGGATATAAAACACATGTACAGTCAGGGATTTTGTTGAATGCCAATGAAGCAAGTCAAAATGTGAATGAAACAGTTAAACAAGAAATTATAGATGCGATTTCAAATCTATCCTTAAATCGGTATCCAGATACAACTTGCCACCAATTACATCGTTTATATGCAGAGGTTATGAATGTTCCGTCTTCTTGGATCTTATCTGGAAATGGGTCGGATCAAATGTTAGGATTTTTAATTCAATATTATTTACAGGAAAATAAAATACTTTATACTTTGAGTCCAGACTTCTCTATGTATGACTATTATGTAGGGTTGAATCATTCAAAAATTGAAAAATATGAAACAAATTTGGATGGTTCATTTGATGTGGATGCGTTTATTTCAAATGGAAAAGATAAAAAAGTCGATATGATTTTATTTTCAAATCCAAACAATCCTACCGGACATGCGATTACATTGTGTGAAATGGAAAAAATTAGTGAAGCGTTTAAGGATATTCCTGTTATCTTTGATGAGGCTTATATGGAGTTTGGTAAAGAAAGTGCAGTTTGTTTATTGAAAGAGTATCCAAATGTATTTGTATGTCGAACATTATCCAAAGCATATGGTCTTGCAGGGATACGTTGTGGCTTTATGATTTCTTCACAAGTTGAAAAGTTAAGTGCACTCTTTATTCCTTATGCCTTAAGTAGTGTGACACAAACTATCGCAAGTGTTGTCTTAAGACATGCAGATGAGTATAAGGATACTATTGCGACAATTATTTCAGAAAGAGAAAGAATGTATCAAGAAGTAAAGGAATTTAAGCAACTGACAATGTATCCTTCCAATGCGAATTTCTTATTTGGAAGAAGTGAAAAAAAGGATTTGTTGCTTGCGATGTTTAAAGAAAAGAATATCACGATTCGAAATTATGAAGATGCAAGTTTTCGTATAACGATTGGTACAAAAGAAGAAAATGAAATGGTATTAGATGTTCTAAGGAGATTTGAGTATGCGAACAGCTGAAAAAAGTAGAGATACAAAGGAAACAAAAATCTATGAAAAGATAAATTTAGATGGTAATGGAAATAGTGAAATTGATACAGGAATTGGCTTTTTTGATCATATGTTGACATTGTTTGCGTTCCACTCTAATTTTGATCTGGTTGTTAAGGCAGATGGGGACTTAGAAGTATGTGATCATCATACCATCGAGGATTGCGGTATACTATTAGGAAAATTGTTCTTAGAAGCATTGGGCGATAAAAAAGGGATTGCCCGTTATGGAAGTATGAATTTGCCTATGGATGAAGTATTATGTAATGTCACACTTGATATTAGTGGACGTCCATATTTAGTCTTCAATTGTGATTTCAATCGTGAAAATATTGGGACGATGTCTTGTGAAATGGTTGAAGAATTCTTTAGAGCCTTCAGTGTTGCTGCAGGTGTTACACTACATATCAATGTGTTCTATGGAAAGAATGATCATCATAAAGTAGAAGCTATATTTAAAGCGTTTGGTCGTGCTTTAAAACAAGCTGTAAAAATAGAATCAGATAAGATTCCTAGCTCAAAAGGAGTGTTAGAATGATTGGAATTATAGATTATGGTATGTCCAATTTACACAGTGTAAAAAATGCTTGTGATTTTTTAAATTTAGATAGTGTTGTTTCAAAAGATGTTTCTGTTTTATCTAAATGTGATAAATTGATCTTACCAGGTGTTGGAGCTTTTCAAGATTGCATGAACACCTTACATTCCATGGGATTATACGATTTTGTTGTTCAACAAGTGAAAAAAGATGTTCCTTTATTAGGGATTTGTTTAGGAATGCAAGCCTTGTTTGAATCGAGTGAAGAAAATGGATATTGCCTAGGCTTTGGCTTTATAAAAGGCCATGTTTGTCATATGGAAGATACAAGTGTTAAAATTCCTCAGATTGGATGGAATGTTTTAGAAAGTAGTCAGGCACAAAACATCTTTAAAGAAAATACATATGTGTATTATGTGCATTCTTATTATGCCAAAGATATGGAAGATCAAGATCTAATTGGATATTCCATGTATGGAAATATGAAAATACCTGGCTTAGTTATACACGGACATATAATGGGATGTCAGTTTCACCCTGAAAAAAGTGGAAAAGATGGATTAAAAATATTGGAATATTTTGGAAAGGAGTTCTAAATGATTGTATTACCCGCAATAGATATATTAGATGGAAAGCCAGTTCGTTTATATCAAGGTGATTATGGTCAGTCAAAATGTGTGGCTGAAGATGTATTGGCTTGCGCAAAAAAATTTGAAAAGGAAAAGGCTAATTATTTACATGTGGTTGATTTAAATGGCGCAAAAGAAGGAAGTCGTGTTAATGCGGATTTAATTTGTGAAGTTGTAAAGACTTGCCAATTGCCTGTTGAAGTCGGTGGGGGAATCCGTACTATGGAAGCCATTGATTTTTATATTGAAAATGGTGTATCCAGAGTGATTTTAGGAACTTCTGCTATTCAAGATGATTGCTTATTAAAAGATGCAATTAAAAAATATGGATCAAAGATTGCGGTGGGCTTAGATTGTAAAGATGGTTATGTCTGTACTTCAGGCTGGCTAGAAAAAAGTAAAGAATACTACTTGGATTTTGCGAAAAGAATGGAAAAGATTGGTGTCAAAACATTGATATGTACGGATATTTCAAAGGATGGGACTTTACAAGGGCCAAATTTTGAGATGTTAGAAGCACTTAAAAATCATGTATCGTGTAACTTAATCGCATCTGGTGGTGTACGTGATTTGTCACACATTCAAAAATGTAAAGATTTAGGGTTATATGGAGTTATTGCCGGGAAGGCCATCTATGAGAAAACATTAGATTTGAAAGAGGCGTTAAGCATATGTTGACAAAAAGAATCATACCTTGTTTAGATGTGAAAGATGGCCAGGTGGTGAAAGGCATTCATTTTTTGGGCCTAAAAGAAGTTGGAGATCCAGTTTCTCTGGCAAAAAAATATTATGAAGACGGTGCGGATGAATTGGTGTTTTTAGATATTAGTGCAACTATAGAAAAAAGAAAAACAATGGTCGATGTTGTTAGGCGCGTCGCAAAAGAAATATTTATTCCTTTTACAGTAGGTGGAGGTATTTCAACAATTGAAGATGTGCGTGCTATGTTGATGGCTGGAGCCGATAAGGTAAGTTTAAATAGTGCAGCTATTCGAAATCCTTCTTTAATTGAAGAAGCAAGTAAACGATTTGGCAATCAATGTATCGTATTGGCGGTGGATGTTAAAAAAAGAGCCGATAATACAGGTTGGAATGTATATGTAGAAGGGGGAAGAAAAGATACAGGAATCGATTGTATGGAATGGATCTTAAAAGGGGTATCTTTAGGAGCCGGAGAAATCTTGTTGACAAGTATGGATGCGGATGGAACAAAAGATGGCTTTGATTTAGATTTATATAGAGCTGTTTCTAAAATTGTAAATGTACCTGTGATTGCTTCTGGTGGATGTGGTAAATTAGAAGATTTTAAATCTGTATTAGAAGTGAGTGATGCTGCACTTGCGGCAAGTATTTTTCATTATGAAGAATCTAGTGTTTTAAATGTAAAGAAGTATTTAAAAGAAGAAGGAGTCGCAGTAAGGTTATGATGCAGTTGGATTTTAAGAAACAAAATGGCTTGATTCCTTGTATCGTTCAGAATGTGGATACTAAAAAAGTTCTTATGCTCGCATATATGAATGAGGAAAGTTATAGACAAACTGTTGAAACAAAACTTGCCACTTATTATTCTCGGTCAAGGCAAAGTTTATGGGTCAAAGGAGAAACGAGTGGCCATTATCAACATGTGAAAAAAATTCGCATTGATTGTGATCAAGATACGATATTATTAGAAGTAGAACAAGATGGAGCAGCTTGTCATACAGGACATTATTCTTGTTTTTATAGAGATGAAAATGGAGATTGTGTAGATGAGTGAATTTATTGATTTGTATGATCAAAATCGTAAGTTATTAAATCGAGAAGTAGATCGTACTACCTATTTATTTCAGCCTGGAGAATTTATGATGTATGTTTTGGCTATTTTGGAGAATTCTCAAGGTGAGTTTCTAGTTACGCAAAGAGCTTTTAATAAAAAATGGGCTGCTGGAAATTGGGAAATGCCTGGTGGAGGCGCTAAAAGTAAAGAATCAAGTTTGGATGCGGTCAAGCGTGAAGTCAAGGAAGAAACAGGTCTTGATGTAAAAAATGGTGGGGTTGTCTATTCTTATTTTAATGAGGATAATGATAGACATGATAATTATTTTGTGGATATTTATCATTTTAAGTTTGATTTTGATTTAAGTGATGTGCAATTAAATACATGCGAAAGTATAAATTGTAAGTGTGTTACTTTAGATGAATTGATTTCAATGAATCAAGAACAATCTTTTTTGCATTATGAAAGAATTATGAAGGCTTTACAACAAGAAAAATAAGATTAAAATATAGGTGTAAGTTCTATGACTGAAACACTACCAACTACTTCCTTTATAGGTCATAGACTGACAGAGGGGTAAGCTTGCTTACCCTTTTTATATGTGCTATTATTTACTTGGCAGTGTGATGAGCTGCCAAAGGGACATGCAGAGCGTGGTAAACTCTGCGAAGGAAAAGTGGATTAGAGAGTATAGATAGAATGTGGTGGTTTTATCTATACAGAATTTTGTTTGTTTACAAGAACATAATAATATTAAATACAAACAAAATTCATGTAATATTTATATGAGGATATAAATATTACGGAAAGCGGTTTAAGGAAGTGATGAAAGCCTTAAACCTCTTTTTTTTGGAGGAGAATATGAAAATTTCAAATTATTTTGCGAAAGAAAAAATGGATGATGCAACGTTCATTCAGACATTTATAGAAAAATTAAATGAATTAACAGATAAAGATATTTGTTGGGCAAATTCAGATTTACTTGAAGATAATGAGAATGTTCAATCTTTATTGATGGAGATGGTTCTTTCTTTTTATGCGACAGATTTAGTTGATATGAAAGATTATGAAGATTATTTGGTGAATAAAGAATTTGAAGCGATGTCATTTAAAGAACTTCAGGCATCATTGATTTATTTGTTTCATAATGACAGAGTGCATCCGGATAGCTTGATTCATAATGGGATTGGCAAAAAGGAATTATTAAATATCTTAAAAGAAATGAATAATCGATTGAGTCATTGATGCATCCTGGTTTGAGTACTTGGATGTTTTCTTTATACGTTGTATAATTGAAAAGATGAAAAAAAGGAGCGTTTTGTATGAATTCGAAAAATCCGATAGGTGTTTTTGATTCAGGATTAGGTGGAATTAGTGTTTTACACACGATGCATAGCTTACTTCCTAATGAAAATTTAATTTACTTAGGAGATAGTAAGTACAATCCTTATGGAACAAAGACAAAAGAAGAAATCACTAAGCGATGTATTGCGATTTGCGATGAATTTATAAAACAAGATGTAAAGGCAATCGTAATCGCGTGTAATACGGCAACAAGTGCTTGTGTTAAGCTTCTAAGAGAAAAATATGATGTAGATATCATTGGAATGGAGCCAGCTTTAAAAGTGGCATGTGATCGAGGGAGTAATCAAAGAATTGCGGTATGGGCAACCGAACTTACTTTATCTGAAAAGAAGTTTGCGAATTTGATGGATCGATTCAAAGATGAGCATCATATTGTAAAAGTACCTTGTCCAAAGTTAGTAAGAATGGTCGAAGATGATAAATTGGATGATACAAACCTTGTAGAATCTGTTTTAAAAGAATATTTGGCCGCTTGTGACTATAAAAATCTAGATAGTATTGTACTTGGATGTACTCATTTTCCTTTTTACACAAAATATTTAGAAAGACTATGTCCAAATATTCATATTATTGAAGGTAGTGTAGGAACAACATTGCATACTAAGGATTTACTGGAACAAAAAGGCTTGTTAAATAGGAGTGATGAAATAGGAAGTATTACTTGGATGAATACAATGGAATCAAAAATAGAATTATCAAAGCGCTTATTTAAAATGTTGGAGGTAGAAGCATGAGTGAAGTAGTTTGGAATAAATATTCAAAAGAAGAATTTGAAAATGTTATGAAATTCAGTGATGGATACATTGATTTTTTGTCAGATTCTAAAACAGAAAGAGCTTGCGTAAAAAATGCCATCGCATTAGCAAAGTCATATGGGTATCGTGATATCAACGAGGTTATCGAAAATAAAGAAATTTTAAAGGCTCAAGACAAAGTGTATGTAAATATGATGAATAAATCGATTGCGTTGATGCACATTGGATCAAATCCTTTAGAAAAAGGAATGAATATTTTAGGTGCTCATATCGATAGTCCTCGTTTAGATTTAAAACAAAATCCATTATATGAAGATGGAAATCTAGCATATTTAGATACTCACTATTATGGTGGAGTTAAAAAATATCAATGGGTTACTTTACCTTTAGCTATTCATGGTGTTGTTTGTTTAAAAGATGGAACAACTGTTGATATTGCGATTGGAGATAAAGAAAGTGATCCTGTATTTGTGATCAGTGATTTATTGATTCACCTAAGTGCCGATCAATTACAAAAAAAGGCAAATGAAGTGATTGCTGGGGAAGATTTAAATGTAACAGTTGGATCCATTCCATTGGAAAATGAAGAGAAAGATGCAGTTAAGGCAAATGTAGCTAAGATTTTAAAATCGACTTATGGTTTTGAAGAAGATGATTTTGTTTCAGCTGAATTAGAAGTGGTTCCTGCAGGACGTGCAAAAAGCTGTGGTTTTGATTCAAGTATGGTATTAGGTTATGGTCATGATGATCGTATTTGTGCTTATACTAGTTTAGTGGCTCAATTGGAAGCTGAAAATGTAAAACGTACAGCAGTTTGTTTATTAGTGGATAAAGAAGAAGTTGGTTCTCAAGGTGCAACGGGTATGCATTCTATGTTCTTTGAAAACTTTGTTGCTGAAGTTATGGAGTGTATGGGTGATTATTCAGCATTAAGTGTGAAACGTGCAATGATGAATTCAACAATGCTTTCAAGTGATGTAAGTGCTGCACATGATCCAATTTATGCATCGGCGTCAAGTCCAAGAAATCAAGCAGAATTTGGAAAGGGTATCGTATTTAATAAATATACAGGAGCTCGTGGTAAGAATGGGTGTAACGATGCGAACGCTGAATATATCGCATTGATTCGTCGTATCATGGATGATCACAATGTGGCATGGCAAACAAGTGAACTAGGAAAAGTAGACCAAGGTGGCGGTGGAACAATCGCTTATATTTTGGCAAACTATGGAATGCAAGTTATTGATTGTGGTGTAGCATTACATAATATGCATGCGCCATTTGAATTGGCTAGTAAAGCGGATATTTATGAAGCAAAGAAAGGCTATGCAGCATTCTTAACTTACGAAGGATAATATATGAAACCAATAACTTTGATTGCGACAGATTTGGATGGAACTTTCTTAAATTCAAAGAAGAAAGTTACATCTCTAAATAAAGAAGCAGTTTCAAAATTGAAACAATATGGCATTTTGTTTGGGATTGCTTCTGGTCGTCCTGTTGAAACAGTGCGTGCTATGTTAAAAGAATGGCAAATTGAAGATAGTGTAAGCTTTATTATGGGAATGAATGGTGGCGTCTTATATGATTTAAGACAACGAACAAAAGAAGAATATCATGTATTGGATGGAGAAGTTGTTTTAGATATCATTCATTTTTTTGAGGATCTAGATGTAGATTTCTGGATTTTAGAAGGAGCAACTCGATATACAAATCGTACAAGTATAGAAACGCAAGAACATGCTCGAATCTTTGGTGAAACAGAGATTGAAATTGATCTTGAACCATATTTATTGAATAATACATGCAACAAGCTGATTATTCATTGTGATAAAGAATATATGCCAATTGTATTAGAGCGTGCTAAACAATATAAGAATGAGGCTTGTGTTGGTTTTTTAACAGCCGATAACTTATTTGAATATGTAGATCCTAGAATCAATAAGGGATATGGGATTGAAAAGGTCGCAAAGCACTTTGGTGTTAAACTTGAAAACTGTGTTGCCTTTGGAGATGAACAAAATGATATGGAGATGCTTCAAAAGGTTGGTATGGGAGTCTGTATGAAAAATGGCTCTAAACAGGTTAAAGATTGTGGTGCATTTGTGAGTGCGTATACAAACGATGAAAGTGCAGTGGCTCATTTTATCGAAGAAAATATTTTAAAGGAGGACATGGATGTCATACTTTGATGATGTATATTGCGGATTATGTAAAGATATTTTAGAAAATGGAGTTCAAGTACATAATCGTACAGGAATTGACACGATTAAAATTCCGAGTGCACATTTCCATTTGGATCTAGCGAAAGAATTTCCTATTTTAACAACGAAACAATTATTTATTCGTCAGGCTGTTACAGAAATGCTATGGATTTATCAAGCACAAAGTAATGATGTCAGGTGGCTTCAAGAAAGAAATGTTCATATTTGGGATAAATGGGAAATTAATGAGGATGGAGATTGGATTGATGAAAATACAGGGAATGTATTAAAACATTTTGATCCAAGTTTTGCCCATACGATTGGAACAGCTTATGGGTATATTGTAAAAAAATATGATTTAATGAATAAGCTTTTAAATTCATTAAAAAATGATAAAGAAGATCGTAGACGTGTCATTTCTTTATGGCAAGATAGTGAACTAGATACAGCTGTACTTCCAAGCTGTGTATGGAGCTCAGAATGGGATGTGACAGATGGTAAATTGAATATTTGGGTTCATCAAAGAAGTTGTGATGTTCCCTTAGGATTGCCTTTTAATGTTACACAATATGCAGTTTTATTGATGATGGTAGCTCAAGTTACTGGATTAAAACCAGGTACGATCGATTGGTCTATCAAGGATGCACATATTTATGTAAACCAGATTGATGGAATCAAAGAGCAGTTGAATCGTTATGAAACAAAAGGTTCTTTGCCAGCGCCAGAATTATGGTTGAATCCAGATATTACAAATTTCTATGATTTTGATCCTACAAAAGATGTTAAATTGAATGGATACGAGCACATGGGGAAAATCAGTTTTCCTTTAGCACAATAGGTGGTTTATGAAATTAACGTTGATTGCAGCGATTGGTAAAAATCGTGAACTCGGAAAGAATAATGATATGATTTGGCATTTGCCGCAAGACTTAAAGTTTTTTAGACAACAAACTTCCGGCCATACGATTGTGATGGGAAGAAAAACATTTGAGAGTCTTCCTGGTAAGTTGCCTAAGCGTCATCATGTTGTTATTTCAAGAACATGTAAAGATCTTGGTGAAGATATAGAAATGTGTGAAAGTGTTGAAGAATTCATGAAGCGTTATAAAGATGCGGATGAGGAAATCTATTGTATTGGTGGAGGCATGATCTATAGTGAAATGCTAAAATATGCATCAAGACTTGTGTTAACGCAAATTGATGCCAATGCCGATGCCGACGTGTATTTTCCTGAATTTGATGAATCTTTATACAATAAAAAGATTCTTTCAAATATTGAGGAGAATGGTGTTTTCTATCAACATGTTGAATATACTTTAAAATAATTGTTTGCAGAGAATATTTTCTAATTCTCTGCTTTTTTGTTTGTGAAATTTATTGTAAAATAAAACTAGGTTAGATACTATATAATTTTTTGAAAGGAGGATCATCATGAGTGAAACTTATTATGTAAAAACCTTTGGGGGATTGGAAATCACAAACGATAATGTGACGGTCAATATTGTGGAATTATTTGGCAAACAATTGGTGAATTTGTTGCAAGTGTTATTGTTTCATAGTGAGAAGCCAGTTCAAAAAGATGAATTGATCGATATTTTATGGCCGGAAAGTAAAAATCCATCTAGTGCATTAAAATTCTCTATTTTTAGATTGCGTTCCGAATTAAATGAAATTGATTTTTTTAAGGATAAAGAAGTTATTGTTACGACAAGAAAGGGCTATATCTTAAATCCAAATTTAGATTGGAATATTGATTTTGTAGAATTACAAAAGGCTTATAATCAAATCAATGAGGGCGCTGAATTGTTGGATGAAAAAGAGTTTAAGATTGCTAGAAAAATATTTAGATTATATCAAGGACGTTTTTATGCTTCACCAAGCCAGCTTCATTGGATTCTACAAAAACAAGAAGTATTTAGACAAATGTATGTTAAAACAATGATGCGTACATCTTGTTATTTGTATACGCAAAAGCGATACGATGAAATGATGCTTATGAATTATCAAGCTGTATTGATTGAACCTTTTAATGAAGGCTTACATTACTATTATATGAAGAGTTTGGTCGCAACGCGAAATTATCGAGAGGCATTGAAGTATTATGATGAATTAAATGACATTTTCTTGTCGGAACTTGGAACGGGCTTATCAAAGCGTTTTAAACAGTTGTACGACATTATTATTGCTGATCATGCTAAAGAAGAAAATAAAGATATGGAAACAATTATAAGGGAACTTTCAAATTGTGATCAGCAAAATCAGGGCTTTTTCTGCTCGTATGAAATTTTTAAATATTTCTATGAATTGTTGTTGAAAATGTCAGTTCGTAATGAACAAAATTATTATTTGATTATGTTACAATTCTCAGACGGAACTTTAGATTATGAAAAAGTAGGTGTGGATTTTGATCGCGTAAAAAGATTGGTAAGTTCATGCTTAAGAAGTAATGACTTGTTTACACGTACAAGTGAAACGCAATTATTACTTCTAGTGGATTGTCAAACAGAAGAGAATGCACATTTGATTATACAGCGTATTTCGAATAAATTTTATAGTATTTTTAGAAAGAAAAACTATCGTATGAATTACTCAGTTCATAAAGCAGAACTAGATAGAAACAGATAATAGAAAGATGTAGATTGTATATGGATGCAAGTGTATTAAGGAAAAGAATTTATAAACTATTGATCTTCTCTATTTTGATGGTGCTTTCAATTTTATTAATGGCCTTTCTTTTTATCAATCATGCAGACGATAGTTTAAATAAGGCAACATATACAACTATGGATCAAGAAATAGATTTGTGTGTACAACGTGTTTCTTCAAAAAAGAATACAGACTTAGTTTTATTGAATACTTTCGCAAGAAATTTAAATAAGGAAACAGATTTAGATTCCTCATTATTTGAAATGAAAAAAGAGAGTGATTTTTCATCAATTCAATTTATCGATATGAATCATAATGTATATTCTTCAAAAAAGGATTCTAAGTTTTCGTATAACAATTTATCAGATGAATATAAAGATAAAATTAAGAATGGTTTTTTGGGGGAGCAAAGTACATTTAAACAAAAAAATAAGAATTATAAGCTTACATATATAGTGCCTGTTTATGGGAATGAAAATCAGATTGTTGGAGTATTGTGTGCTGATAGTAGCTTGAAACCATATACAGATTTGATGAGAAAATCAATAAGTGGTGGGAATTTGTACATTACGGATTTTAAAGATTTTTATGGAATTCAAAAGAATTTAGAATCAAATGAAGTGTTAGCTGTCATAAAAAATATGAATCTATCCGAAAATGTGAATGGATTGATAGGAGTCAAAGGTCAAGAACATGGAATTGTTGTAAAAAAAATTGGGATTCAAGGTTGGTATTTATGTTATGTAAATTCAGCTAAATCGTTAAATTATTCGATGTATGTTATGTCACGTACTACAAATTATGTTTTGATGTTATTTGTGATTGTAGTCATTCTTTTATTGTGGATCGCATATAGAATGATGGTAAAAAACAATGAAGAGATGGAAAAGTTAGCTTATACAGATCAATTAACTGGTGCCGTTTCTTTTGCTCGATTTACGCAGTTGGTTCGTATATATGCCCTTAAAAATAATAATTATTCATTAGTGTCTTTAAATCTGCGACGCTTTAAATTTATGAATGAGATTTTAGGAAGAGATAAGTCAGATGATTTTTTGTGTCGTATTGTAACTTGTATAAAGCCAATGCTGAAAAAGGATGAAATTATTTGTAGAGACAGTGCCGATGTTTTCTATATGTTGTTGATAGATACAGATGAAAATGTGATTTCAAATCGTATTCATGCGATATTTAACAGTATTCGACAAAACACAAAAGATTTTTGTTATGAATATGAGCTTTGTTGCGGTGTTATTAGTAACAGTACATATTCATTTGAACAAATGCTTACGAATGTTATGTTTGCCTTAGCGCAGTCTAAGGAAATGGCGTCAGAAAATATTTGTTTTTTTGATGAAGAAGTGCATAAGAAAAAAGAATTTGAAAATTTTGTGGAATCCAATATGCAACAAGCTTTAGATTCAAATCGTTTTGAAATGGTATTACAGCCTAAGGTGGATTTAGATACGAATTTAGTTGTTTCTGCCGAAGCCTTGGTTCGATGGAAATTAGAGGATGGAACGTATCTTCCTCCATCAAGTTTTGTGGGAATTTTTGAAAAGAATCGGTTTTGTTCAAAACTAGACTTTTACATGTTAAGAAAAGCTATCCAACAAATACGCAAATGGATCGATATGGGAATTCAACCGGTCAATATTTCGGTGAATCAATCAAAAATTGTTTTTTATCATGAGAATTATATTTCAGAATTACAATCTTTGTTAAAAGAATATGATGTTTCGGCTTCCTATATCACTTTAGAGGTCTTGGAAGGTACGGTTATAGAGGATTTTAAATTGTTTAATCAAATTCTTTTGGAAGTGAAAAAATTAGGCTTTTCTGTATCATTAGATGATTTTGGAAGTGGATATTCATCTTTGAATGTATTATCAAAACTTAATATAGATGAGCTAAAGATCGATCGTATTTTCTTGCATATAGATTCGGAATTAGAAAATAAGAAAACTAAATGGATTTTAGAAGCAATTATCAATATTGCGAAAAAATCAAATATACGAGTTGTTGTTGAAGGTGTTGAATCCATTGAGGATGATCGATTTATAAGGTGTATAGGTGCCAATGTGGGACAAGGATATTATTATAGTCGTCCTTTGTCGATTGATGCATTTAATGATTTGATTCATAAGAAATAGGTGTATTATAAGTGTAGTATGAGAAAGTATAGGATAGTAAAAAATGTAGTTTATATCTTGATGGCATTTTGTCTTCTATGTGGATGTCAAGATTCTACAAAATACCCCACAAAATGTGAAGAAAGTCCTTCGCAAACGGAAGCTGAAGTTTTATGGCCTAGCCAGGAAGAACTGAGTGTTTTGAGTGATGGTAGTCTAGCTGAAGTGGATCTAACACACGCAAATGACGGATATATTTGTGCTAGGTTACTTCAAGAAGCTTCGGGAATCAAACTACAGATTTCAAAGGATGATAAAAAATATAACTATGATTTAAAGACAACAGAATTCAAGCCTTTTCCAATGAATATGGATAATGGAAGTTATACGATAAAAATTTTGCAGCAAATAGAAGGAACAAGATATGCGATATGCGCTTCTAATACGATAGATGTTCAGTTGCCAAATGATCTTGATCCCTATTTATATCCGAATCAAATTGTTGATTATACAAAGGATTCTTATGTATATAAGAAATCTTTTGAACTTGTAAAGGATGATCGTGACGATTTGACGCGTATAGCACATTTGTTTAAATATGTTGTAGATACATTAGATTATGACGATCAAAAGGCAAAGGATGTAAGTGATACGTTTGTCTTACCAGATATTGATGGTTCATTAAAAACTGGCAAGGGAATTTGTTTTGATTATGTGGCAAGTCTTGCTGCTCTATGCAGAATTCAAGGTATTCCGGCAAAGGTGATTGTTGGATGGACGGATATTGAGTATCATGCCTGGGTTGAAATTTATTTAAAGGATACGGGATGGATCAATCCTAAAATATATTTTGATAAGGAAAAACGGAATCTTGTAGATCCTACATTTTCGGATTCAAAAAATTCGGATTATGAAGGGAAATATGATGAAGTGTATCACTATTAGGAGGCGTATGTATGTTATCGAATAATGAAAAATATATTTTTACAAGTGAATTGGCATTGGCTATTTCAAATGGTTTGCAAGTGGAAGATGGCTTGAAAATGCTTGTTGGTTTTGATGCAGATGTATCTATATGTGCAAAAAAATTAGAAGAGATAATGAAGCAAGGCTATTCTTTTACGGATGCATTAAAAGAATCTAAAGAATTTGATGAATATATGATTCAGATGGTTGTAGTTGGGCAAAGTATTGGGAATTTAGATGTAGTGTTTAAGGAATTGAGTACATATTATGCAAGACAAAAAGAATTGAATTATCAAATTCAAGATGCAATCACATATCCATTTGTTTTGATTTTGATGATGTTTGTGATTGTTGCCACCTTAATATTTAAAGTGTTTCCTATTTTTGAAAATATCTTGAGTCAAATGTCGATGTCATTGTCTTTGATGTATTCAGCTCGAATTTTAAGTTATATTGGCTTTTTTATTTTATTGTTTATTCTAGTTTTTGGTCTTATTTTATATTTTATTTATAAAGACGCATTTAATAAAACAGGATATAGACATCATTAATGTCAAATAGACTTGTACAATTT